>OFDN01000014.1_pt1 | contig 287060 bp, 292 predicted proteins | sample 1520971 | NCBI WGS metagenome assembly OFDN01 (sample SAMEA94257418, study PRJEB24077) | hot springs metagenome | biome: Aquatic biome; feature: Geographical feature; material: Water | place: India | collected 2012-06-12 | depth 5 m
CGACCCCAACCTTGGCAAGGTTGTGCTCTACCCCTGAGCTACGCCCGCTCTGGCGGTCGGGACGGTGGAATGACCTAGTGGCCATCTCGATTCCCCGACAGGTGAGGCGCGCCGTTAGCATGGGGTATTTCCCCCCGCAACCCCCAATTGCATGCTTTTTATGCAAACGGGTGATTGCCTGTCTTGTATAAGGCGTGACTTTGCGCACATAGGGCAGGTACGAATCCGCTTACAAAGCACGGAGAATGACTTTGGCAACGATGGGCCTGACCACCGAAGAGCAAAAAGCAGTCGAGCAATTCCGCGAACAGGTGGTGACACCGTCGATGGACAAACTCGTCATATTGGACTTCTGGGCCGAATGGTGCGGCCCGTGCAAGCAGTTGACACCGGTACTGGAAAAGGTCGCGGCCGATTACGCCGACCGTGGCGTCGTTCTTGCCAAGGTGAATGTCGACGAGAATAAATTCATCGCCGCGCAGTTTCAGGTCCGGTCGATCCCTACCGTCTATGCCATATTTCAGGGGCAACCCGTTGCCGACCTGACCCCGGCCCGGACCGAACAGCAATTGACCCAGATGCTGGACCAGATTCTGGCAAAACTGCCTGTAAAGGCAGGCGACGACAGTCCCGACCCCGCCACGCAGATCGTCCCCCTGCTGGATGCGGGCGAAGAGTTGCTGGACAATGATGGCGCGGAACAGGCCTATGGTCTGTTTATCGACGCGCTCGCCATTGCACCCGAACATCCCGGCGCCCTGTCCGGACTGATTCGTGCCTTGGCCGCTCTAGGCCGCGCGGATGAGGCGCAGGCCATTTATGACAGTCTGGACGAAGCGCTCAAGTCGGACGCCGCCCTGGTGCGGGCCAGCTCGGTTCTGAGCATTGCGGCAGCCGCCGTGGCACCGGACGAGCTCAACGCCCTCAAAGCCGCAGTCGAGGCTGCGCCGGACGATCATGCCAAACGGATCGAACTCGCCAACGCGTTGATGGCCGCTGGTCATCGGGATGAAGCTGCCGACGCGTTGCTGCAAAGCATCGCCGCCGACCGTGCGTGGAATGATGGTGCGGCCAAGGCGCGGTTGCTCGAAATTTTTGCGATGATCGGCCTCGAAGACCCATGGGTTTCGGCCACACGCCGCAAATTGTCGGCAATCTTGTTCGGATGACCATTCGCCGCATCTCGATCTTTCCCCTCACCGGCGCGATTTTGTTTCCGGGCATGCAATTGCCTTTGCATATCTTCGAGCAACGCTACCGCGATTTAGTCGGCGATTCGCTCGCACGCGACCGGATGATCGGCATGGTCCAACCAAAGGGACAGGGTAATGGTTCCGCATTGTTCGAAGTTGGTTGCCTGGGCCGGATTGGCGATGTGGAAGCAATGGAAGACGGCCGTTACAACATCATATTGGAAGGGCTGCAGCGCTTTACGATCCGCAAGGAGCTCGACGTCAGCACCAGTTTCCGCCAAGTCGAAGCCGATCTGTGGGAAGAGGACGAGGCATCCGACGCACTGTCGATTGCCGAACGTGCGTCGCTTGAAATCGAGTCACGCCGCTTTGCCGACATTCAAGGTTATGCCGTGGATTGGGGCGCGGTCGGACAGTTGGATGATTATTCGCTGGTCAACGCCATCGCCCAGATAGCGCCTTTTGATTACGCAGCGAAGCAGGCCTTGCTGGAAGCACGCGGCTTATCAGCGCGGGCAGATTTGATCGTGCAGTTGATGCAGTTTTTCGGTCGGCACGATGGTTCGGACGACCGCGTTACCTTGCAATAGCATTCGATCAAATCCGCTTACAAAAAGCTTTCGCGCAAACCATCAATCACAAATTGTGCGGCCAACGCACCCAACAATACGCCGAGCAGCCGGGTAATAACGGCCTCCGCCTTGGCACCCAGCACCCGCATCAGCGGACCCGCCGCGAGCAGCGCCAACAGCGTTAGAAGCAGAACAGCCGCAAGAGCAGCCAGAATGATCCCGGCCCGATCCAGACCGTCATTCTGCGCCATCAGAAGCATGACCGACGCGATTGACCCCGGCCCTGCGATCATGGGCATAGCCATAGGGAAGACGGATACATCTTCTATTTCGGGTGTATCGATGATTTTTTGTGCCCGTTCTTCGCGGCGTTCTGTGCGCTTTTCAAACACCATTTCCGTGGCAATCAGAAAAAGCATGATCCCGCCAGCAATGCGAAAGCTGTTCAACTCAATGTGCAACGCCGCAAGCAATTCTTCGCCGAATAGCGCAAATACCAGTAATATGATCGACGCCACGAATACAGCACGCAATGCCATGTTCCGGCGTTGCACGGCATTCGCGCCCTTGGTCAGGCTGGCATAAATGGGCGCGCAGCCCGGTGGGTCGATGACGACAAAGAAAGTTATGAAAGCGGAGAGGAACAGGTCGATCATTTCGATGCCGCGACTTGATCCAATATGACGGTTTCGGACAATTGCCCGTTCCACAGTTTCACCTCGACCGTACGGCTGCCATCAGGTTGTACGACCCATGTGTAGTTCAGCGATTGGTCGCGGGAAAACCCGCTTTTCATTTGCGCACCCTCGGCAGGGGCGATCAACAATGCAGGCGCGCGGCCTTTGCAGCTTGCGACTTTTGTCTCGATCATTTCCTTGGGCACGCGAGGTGTCGTCAGCGCATCGCCATGGTCGACCACCCATTTCCATTCGCCATCGCCTCGTTCATTCTTCTGAATGAACTGCCATATGGTTGTGAAATAACCGAATGTGCCATTGGGCCGTTGCCAGGCGCCGGTGGTCGCTCCGGTTTTGCCATCACACGACATGAATGCCTTATGCGCCTGCCACTTGACCGCAGCGGGCGGGTCGGCGCGGCCTTTAAGCCAGACCTGCGCCAGATTGGGTTCCGGGTCGAACATTACGGCGTCCTTCGCCGCTGTTTCGCGAAAAGCAGTCCACTGACCCTTTTCCTGTGCCAGCCGGGCAAAGGCTATTTCGGCCGAGATGATCGCGCTCGGATTTGCTATGCGCGGTTCGAACCCCGCCGGTGCGCGCGGTCCCCCGGCACAGGCCGAAAGAACCAACAGCGCTGCGCCAACTAAGCCAATCCGCATCATCGCATCAAAATCCCTTCGGTTGGGCCAGGTCGGCACGGCGATATGCCGCCACCAGTGTATTGCGCAGCAAACAGGCGATTGTCATGGGGCCAACCCCTCCCGGTACCGGTGTGATGGCGGCAGAATGCACCGCGGCTTCGGCAAAGGCAACATCGCCGACAAGGCGCCCTTTGGTTTCGCCTTCGGCAGGTGCGAGACGGTTTATACCAACATCGATGACCACGGCGCCGTCCTTGATCCAATCGCCTTTCACCATTTCCGCGCGGCCGACTGCGGCCACGATGATGTCGGCACGGCGCACGACATCAGCCAGATCCTGTGTCCGGCTGTGCGCGATCGTGACAGTGCAATTCTCGGCCAACAAAAGCTGCGCCATCGGCTTGCCCACAATGTTGGAACGGCCAATCACCACGGCATTTTTGCCGGATAGATCGCCCATCCGGTCCTTGAGCAGCATCAGACAGCCCAAAGGCGTGCAGGGAACAAAGGCATCTTCGCCCACGGCAAGCCGTCCGGCGTTGACCACGTGGAAACCGTCCACATCCTTCGCTGGATCAAGCGCGGCGATGACAGCCTTGTCGTCCATATGCGAGGGTAAAGGCAGTTGGACGAGGATACCATCAACCTGTTCATCGGCGTTGAGCCGTTCGACCAATGCAATCAGGTCAGCCTGTGCGGTATTTTCGGGCAGGCGATATTCGAAACTGGCCATTCCCGCTTCGATCGTCGCCTTTTTCTTGGAGCCTACATAGACCTGGCTTGCGGGATCGTCGCCGACCAGCACAACAGCCAGCCCGGGCTTGCGGCCGCTATGTGCCACGAAGTCCGGCACCGATGCCGCAATACGTCCGCGCAGATCCGCGGCGAATGCCTTGCCATCAATGATATTATCCGTGCTCACATGCCCGCCGAAGCAATGTCATTGGCCAGACCCATCAACAGCATTTGCAGGATACGCAAACCGATCAGCAGCACCATGGGCGAAAAGTCGATCATACCCGTATCCGGCATAATCTTGCGGATCGGTTTCAGAAACGGATCCAATATCATGTTCAGGGCATGCCAGATCGAGGACACGAAATTGTTCGACAGGCTGACCACATTGAAAGCGATCAATAGGCTAAGGATGAATTGAACGATGACGACGGTCGACAAGATCGTCATCAAATAACCAATGATCGAAATAAGCGCGAGAAGCATGGGTTTCTCCGATAGAAGACAGATAGGTGCGATTAGCCGAGGCGGCGCGCTGTATCAATCAACTTCGGGTCAGGACCTGCTCAATGCACTTGCGAGGCGTCAAAATGGCGAAGATATCGGACCAAATTGCACGCCATCAGGCAGTAATTCTGCCTGTAAGTGCAATTTGGTTCGAGATCGAAGCCATTTTGACGTCCGAAGGATTTGACCCATTTTGCCCATGGCTGCGTCAGAAAGCCTTGAGATATATTCATATCCCTGCGACTTCCTTCCTTGCCCTGAGCAAAATGGCCTCAAACCTCGCAAGCGCATTGAGCAGGTCCTGACCCGAGAACACTATTTGTGGATCAGCGTACCCGCGCCTTTATCGGTGAACATTTCGATCAGCATCGCATGGCTTGCACGTCCGTCCAAAATAACGGCGGCGTCTACCCCTGCCTCCACCGCATTCACGCAGGTTTCGATCTTGGGGATCATCCCGCCGCTGATCGTGCCATCCGCCTGCAGTGCAGCAATGGCTTCAGGGTCGAGATCGGTTAGCAACTGCCCCGCTTTGTCGAGAACGCCTGCCACATCGGTTAGCAAAAACAAACGCGACGCACCGAGCGCGCTTGCCACCGCGCCCGCCATGGTATCTGCGTTGATATTATAGGTATGGCCATCTTCGCCTACGCCGATCGGGGCGATGACGGGGATCATTCCGGCGCCGCTGATTGTATCGATAACGCTGCGATCGACCTTCTCTGGTTCGCCCACAAAACCCAGATCGATATTGCGTTCAATATTGCTGTCGGGGTCCTTTTGCGTCCGCTGCACCTTGGTTGCGGTTACAAACCCACCATCCTTGCCGGAGATTCCCAAAGCCCGGCCACCGGCGGCATTAATCCAGCCGACCAGTTCCTTGTTGATCGCGCCCGAAAGAACCATTTCGGCGACCTTGGCGGTTTCGGCATCGGTGACGCGCAGGCCATCCACAAATTCGCTTTCGACCCCCAATTTCTTGAGCATTGCGCCGATTTGCGGGCCGCCGCCATGCACAACGACCGGATTGATACCGACCGCCTTCAGCAAGACGACATCCGATGCAAAATCGCGGGCCAAAGCTGCATCGCCCATTGCATGGCCGCCATATTTCACGACGAAGGTCTTGCCCGCATAACGTTGCAGATAGGGAAGAGCCTCTGTTAGCGTTTCTGCCTTGGCGAGATTGATCGGGTCGATGCTCATCGTCAGGCCGCCGCATCCAGTTTGCGGCCGATACGCACAACAAGCGCAATGACCAATGGAACCATTACCGCCGACAGGACGATCTTGGCGATCATCTGCCCCATCATGAGTTCGGCTATCGGGCGGACGCCATAGAAAGAGACAGTTATGAAGATCAGCGTATCGACAATCTGCGACAGCGCCGCCGCAATGAAGCCGCGTATCGCGAGGAACCGGCCCGATGTCCCTTTCAGCCGCGCAAACAACCAGACATTCAGGGATACCGAAACGCCATAGGCCAAAATGCCTGCCGCCATCATCCGGCCGCTTTGGCCGACGATGATGGGAAAGGCTTCCTTCGCAGGTTCGTACATCCCCGCATCGGTCGGCAGTTGCAGCACGAAATAGGACAGGCCAATCGCGATAAACAGCGGAACGAAACCATAGCGGACCAGCCGATCGGCAATGTCCCGCCCGTGTAATTCGGCAATGGCGCTCGATACCGCGATCAGTGTCAGGAACGGAAAAATCCCGGCTTCGACAGCCAAGGGACCAATCGCCACCTGCTTTGCCCCCAGAAATCCACCCAAGGGAACCATGCCGCCATAAAAGACCGCAAATACAAAGAGCGAGCGCGGAACGGCACTCAGAGAAGTGCCCGATGTGGTCTGTTCAGTCATGGACACTGACTAGCGTCTAATTTTATTGGCGCAAGACCGAGGTTGACGCTAGGTGGAGTGTAAAGTGCTCGGGGTCGGGAGTTTTTCATGCAAATTTTGTTAAGCCTTGCAGGCATGGTTGTGATTTTGGCGATTGCGGTTGCGCTTTCGTCGAACCGCCGCGCCATCAAGTTTCGCGTCGTCGGTGCCGCCTTTGCGTTGCAGGCCAGCCTGGCTGCGCTGGTGCTTTATGTGCCATGGGGCAAGACGGTGCTGGAAGTCATGTCGAACGGTGTGTCCAATCTTCTGGGCTATGCCGCAGCGGGAACCAACTTCATCTTCGGCCCGCTGGCATCACCCGAAATCGGCGGAAACAGTTTTGCGATTGCGGCCTTGCCCGTCATCATCTTCTTCGCGTCGCTGATCTCAATCCTCTATTATCTGGGCCTGATGCAATATGTGATCCGCTGGATTGGCGGAGGCTTGCAGAAGGTAACGGGTATTTCCAAAGTCGAAAGCCTGTGCGCCGCCGCCAACATCTTTGTCGGTCAGTCTGAATCGCCGCTGGTTATCCGCCCTTATCTGGCCAGCCTGAAGCCGGAGCAGCTGTTTTGCGTGATGACAGTCGGTATGGCTGGGGTCGCAGGCACCATATTGGCGGCTTATGCTTCAATGGGCATTCGCATCGACTATTTGCTGGCCGCCGCCTTCATGTCGGCACCGGGCGGCATCTTGATGGCCAAGTTGATGATGCCCGACGTGCCGCCCATGCCGGTCAGCGAAGGCGACCCTGCCCTTGCCAATCCGCATCCGGATGAAGAGCCGGTAATCCTTGCCGACGATGGGGAGGAAAAACCTGCAAATATCATCATGGCCGCTGCCCAAGGCGCGCAGACCGGGGTCAAATTAGCCGTTGCCGTTGGTGCAATGGTGCTCGCCTTTGTCGCGCTCGTCGCCCTCGCCAATGGCATTTTGGGAGGGATCGGCGGCTGGTTCGGGCAACCTGATCTCAGTTTCCAGCAGATCGTAGGCTATGTCTTTGCACCGGTTATGTATCTGCTCGGCGTTCCATGGGGCGAGGCTTTGCAGGCCGGCGGGTTGTTTGGAACCAAGATCGTCCTCAACGAATTCGTCGCCTTCATCGATCTGGGTGCCCTGAAGACCTTGTCACCAGCCACTGTCGGGATCGTGACCTTTGCCTTATGCGGTTTCTCCAACTTCTCGTCGATCGCTATCCAGATGGCCGTCACCGGAGGACTGGCGCCAAACCAGCGGCCCGTCATCGCAAGGCTGGGCCTCAAAGCACTAGCGGCCGGATCCCTGTCCAACCTGATGAGCGCGGCACTGGCGGGACTGTTCCTCAGCTTGGGCTAAGGCTAAATCACCCCTCGCCGGCCGCGCGCTTGAGCTCATAAAGCAAATCGAGCGCGGCCCGGGGGCTCAGGGAATCGATGTCGAGGCCGTTCAATTTTTCCCTCAAAACATCTACTCTAGCTTCAGCCAAGTTAAGAGCGGCGCTAAAAAGCGGCAAATCATCAAGGCCAGCTGCCAATCCACCAGTCTCAGCTCGACCCTTCTCGAGCTTACTGAGCACCGTCTGTGCCCGAGCGATGACCGGCGGCGGCAGTCCCGCCAATTTCGCAACGGCAATGCCATAGCTACGATCAGCAGGACCTTCTGCGAGTTCGTGCAGCAAAACAAGATCGCCTTTGTATTCCTTCGCCCGAACGTGGTGCAGCGAAAGCGCATCCAGATTTTCTGCCAATCGGGTCAGTTCATGATAATGGGTGGCAAAGAGGCAACGACACCGGTTTGTTTCGTGAATGCCTTCGACAACGGCCCAAGCAATGGCCAGACCGTCATAAGTAGAAGTGCCCCGTCCCACCTCATCCAATATCACAAAGCTGCGCGGCGTTGCTTGTGCCAAAATGGCTGCTGTTTCGACCATTTCGACCATGAAAGTTGAACGGCCCCGGGCCAGATTGTCGGACGCCCCGACGCGGCTAAACAACCGATCGACGAGCCCCAACCGGGCTACAGACGCAGGAACATAGCTACCCGCCTGCGCAAGCAGCACGATCAGCGCATTTTGACGCAAGAACGTTGATTTACCTCCCATATTGGGACCGCTAACGAGCCAAAGTCTACGGTTCGGAGCAAGGGTGCAATCATTCGCGATAAATCGGTCACCCGATTTGGAAAGCGCGCTTTCCACAACCGGATGTCGGCCACTCTCGATATGTAATTCGGGCGAACTTGAAAAAGTCGGACGACACCAACCGCCTTCGGCGGCACGTTCCGCGAGCGCTGCAGCAACGTCTATTCGTGCTAACGCATCAGCGCTCGCAGAGAGCGCATCGCGGCGATCAAGTACATAGGCAATCAACTCTTCCAAGTGGGCCGCTTCTGCCGCAAGCGCATGACCGCTAGCCTGGGTGATGCGAACTGCTTCTTCATGGAGTTCGGGTGAATTGAAACGCACTGCGCCCGCCATAGTCTGACGGTGAGTGAATCCGCTTCCGGGCACCAGAAGTGCATCGCCATGTTTAGCCGGAACCTCGACGAAATAACCCAGTACGGCATTGTGTCGGATCTTGAGCGCCGAAATTCCGGTCGAGTCACGGTAGCGTGCTTCCATTTGTGCGATAGCATGTCGGCCATCGCGCCCGGCAAGGCGCAAGGAATCAAGCGCTGCGTCATAGCCTTCGGCGATATAGCCGCCCTGCCCCGTGTCGGTGGGCGGGGCGGCGACCAGCGCGCGAGTGAACAGATCCACCATCGCCCCGTGCCCGTCGAGCGCGGGTAGCAACTGTTCAAGCAAAAGAGGCCGATCCTCCGCATTGCCAAGTCGTTCGCGCAAGGTGCGAGCACCGTTCAGACCGTCGCGAATTTGTCCGACGTCGCGCGGACTTCCTCGTCCCGCAACCACGCGACCAAGCGCACGGGCGATATCTGGCAGTTGGCGAAGTGCCGTACGAACGGCGTCGCGCAACAGAGGGGCGTCGTGGAACCATTGTACTAATGAAAGGCGACCCTCGATTCGTGCTTTGTCCATCAAGGGAGCAGCCAAATCCGCCGCCAATTGTCTCGCCCCTGCGCCGGTAATTGTCCGGTCCACTTCCGCCAGCAAAGAGCCTGAACGTCCGCCTTTGGTGCCACTGTTAATTTCCAGACTGTCGCGGGTAGCCTGATCAATTAGCAGGTGGTCATGTACTTCACGGCGTAAGGGCAGTTTTAAAAATGGCATGACACCTTGGCCAACATGACGAAGATAGGCGAGCAATCCCCCCGCCGCAGACAGCTCAGCGCGAGTCACAGCGCCAATAGGTTCTAACGTCGGGAGCATGAAAAGCTTCTTCAAACTCTGCTCGCCGCCGAGGCTGTCAAATTCGGGGCTCGGTCGCTGGATCGCCCCGAATGGCGCGCCTATAAATCCATCTGTCACTACAATCTCACTGGCGGCTAGCCGTGCCAATTCGGCTTCGAGTGCACCATGCGGGACATTAACCAGTTCAAAGTGGCCGGTTGATATATCAGCCGCGGCGATGCCGACGGAATCACCGATCGCCGACAGTGCCACAAGCATGTTGGATGCCCAACTATCAAGTAAGCTGTCCTCGGTCAGTGTCCCGGCGGTGACAAAGCGGATGATGTCTCGGGCAACAAGCGTTTTGGACCCGCCACGTGCACGCGCTTCCTCCGGGCTTTCGGTCTGCTCCGCAATGGCGACACGATGCCCAGCCTTTATGAGTCGCGCCAGATAGCCTTCAGCGGCATGCGCTGGAACACCGCACATGGGAATCGGCTTGCCTTCATGCTCCCCGCGCGATGTGAGCGCAATATCAAGTGTTGCCGAAGCTATGCGAGCGTCGTCGAAGAAAAGTTCGAAAAAATCCCCCATCCGGTAGAAGAGTAGGCAATCGCCCGCTTTCTCCTTCAGACCTAGATATTGCACCATCATCGGTGTCGGTTTGTTATCGCCCGCCATATACGCTGCGTTAGCGAAGGCGAGACGACGGGGCAATGCTTGCCCTAACGTCGCTGGCAGGTTAGGGGCGGTATAAGTCGACAATGAAGGGTCAGGGCCAAAAAATGAGCGAAAGCGATGTCCAGTTCACTGCACAGGAGGCCCTAGATTTCCATTCGCAAGGGCGTCCCGGCAAAATAGAAATCATCGCTACCAAGCCTATGGCGACTCAGCGCGACTTAAGCCTTGCCTATTCGCCTGGTGTCGCCGTTCCTGTCCAAGCGATCTATGACGATCCAGCCACTGCCTACGACTATACCGCCAAGGGAAATCTGGTTGCGGTTATTTCAAACGGCACTGCGATACTGGGAATGGGGAATTTGGGGGCGCTCGCATCCAAACCCGTGATGGAGGGCAAGGCGGTCCTGTTCAAACGTTTCGCCGACGTGGATTCCATCGACATTGAAGTGAAGACCGAAGATGTTGACCGTTTCATTGACGCGGTTGAATTACTTGAGCCGACTTTTGGCGGGATCAACCTTGAGGACATTGCGGCGCCTTCCTGCTTTATTATCGAACAGACTTTACGTGAGCGCATGAACATACCGGTATTCCATGATGACCAGCATGGTACCGCAATTATTGCTGCGGCAGGCCTGATCAACGCATGCGAACTGACGGGTCGCTCACTAAAAGACGTCAAGGTCGTGTGCAACGGCGCAGGCGCAGCAGCTATTGCTTGCACCGAATTGATTAAGGCGATGGGCGTTCCGCACGATAATGTCATCATGTGCGATCGCACCGGTGTGATTTATCAGGGCCGGACCGAAGGCATGGACCAGTGGAAGTCAGCACATGCTGCGAAGACCAGCACCCGCACGCTGACTGAAGCTATTGTCGGTGCGGATGTATTCTTGGGCTTATCGGCGGCTAACGCGCTCAGTGCGGATATGGTACGGTCGATGTCCGACCAGCCAATCATCTTTGCGATGGCGAATCCCGATCCGGAAATTTCGCCTCCCGTAGCGCGCGCGGCGCGCCCAGATGCGATCATCGCAACAGGCCGTTCGGATTTTCCCAATCAAGTTAATAATGTCCTGTGCTTTCCGTTCCTTTTCCGCGGCGCGCTAGATGTCCGTGCGACGACCATCAACGAACCAATGAAAATTGCCGCTGCAAATGCACTGGCACAACTTGCCCGTGAAACGGTGCCTGAGGAAGTTGCAGCCGCCTATGGTGGCATGTCGCACAAATTTGGCCGCGACTATATCATTCCGTCCCCATTTGATCCCCGTCTGATGGAAATCGTTGCCTCCGCCGTTGCCAAAGCTGCGATGGAATCGGGTGTAGCGCAAAAGCCAATAACGGATATGGCAGCCTATCGCGCCCAGTTGCGCGCCCGCTTGAACCCAACTAATTCGGTGTTGACTCAAGTATATGAAGCCGCACGAGCTAAACCACGCCGTGTCATATTTGCCGAAGCTGAAGAGGATGTCGTCTTGCGCGCAGCAGTCCAATTCAAGCAGGATGGCTACGGCGTGCCGGTTCTTATCGGGCGCGACGCGCGCGTGAAGGATATGCTACGCGAACTTGGCACCGACCCGGAAGATTATGAGATCCACAATAGTGCGCAAAGTCCGCTTGTGGAAAGGATGGTCGATCGCCTGTATAGCCGCCTGCAACGGCGAGGCTATCTGCGGCGCGATATCCAGCGCATGGTAAACCGCGACCGCAATATATTTGGCGCGTTGTTGTTACAGATGGATCAGGCCGACGCCATGATTACCGGCGTCACACGGACCTTCGGCCAGACGTTACGCGAACTACGCCGTGTGCTTGACCCCAAAAGGGGCGAGATATCCTTCGGTATTCACGTGATGGTCGGAAAGACCCATACCGTTTTTATTGCAGATACCACCGTAAACGAACGACCCACTGCGGAAGAATTGGCGCATATTGCTGAAAAGACGGCTGCAGTCGCCCGGCGAATGGGCCACGTGCCGCGTGTGGCCTTCCTGTCCTTTTCGACTTTCGGCAATCCGCACGGAACATGGCTAAACAATATCCGAGATGCTGTTGCCCTGCTTGATGCCCGGCGTCCGGACTTTGAATATGAAGGTGACATGCCACCTGACGTGGCTCTTAATCCCGCGCTGATGAAAAACTACCCCTTCTGTCGCTTGTCCGGTCCCGCAAATGTGCTGGTAATGCCTGGATTGCAATCCGCCAATTTGTCGGCGAAGCTGCTCCGAGAATTAGGCGGTGATCAGGTGATAGGGCCGATGTTAATCGGAATGGAGAAGCAGGTGCAGGTCGCCACTATGGCGTCAAGCACAAGCGATCTTGTCACACTCGCGGTATTGGCAGCAGCGGCAGTTACGGAATAACCCGTATCTCCCATCGCCACATTTCTACTTAATTGGGGCTGTTTGGCGTACTACCCTGACCGGTCCCAGCACCAACGGATCCGATGTTTCCAAAAATATCTTCGAAGAAGCTCTTATTGCGACCTAAGGTCGGTGTCTTGTCGCCTTCGGGGTTGATCTTGGAAATCAATTCCTTACCGGTCTGCGTTACGGAGGCAACGTTGCCCGCTGAATCAAACCGGATTTTCAACACATATTGCTCAGTCGCGGTGGGCTGGGCAAAAGCCAGTTGCCGTGTGTCCCGCGCGTAATAATACCAGTCATTTTTGTCAAACTGACCAACAAATGTCGGACGTCCCAACGACGCTTGCACCGAATCTTTGTTATCCACTCCCGGCTGGACAGAGGACAGAAGGGTCTGGTCACCGATATAGCCTTGATGCGCACGCAGGCGTGTGCAGCCCGACGACATTACCAACGCGGTAACAAGGGTGCCCAAAACCATAATTTGCGACTTGCGCATATACTTCTCCGCTTTTCACGAAACTAAGGCGTTGCCATTGCATCGTTGGCCAGCAATATCAATATGCAATGCCAGATGAATGCTGGATGAGTGCAATGGGAACGAACGCGGATGACTTTTTGGAAAAATATCTGGAGATCTACTCAGGCCGATCCCAAAGTGCTGCTTATTCCACTCTATAACCAGATCGTGGTCAAGGCTCGCGAGCCACACTGGTACGAAACGGGTCAGGTACCCGATAGCATTGATGGCCGGTTTGATATGATTGCAACGCTGTTTTCGCTGGTTTTGTTAAGGTTGGAAAAAGAGCCTTCGCAGGCAGGAAATATGGCGCGCCTGACAGAGGTTCTGGTGGACGATATGGACGGGCAACTGCGCGAAGTAGGTGTCGGCGACATGATCGTGGGTAAGCATATCGGTAAGATTATGGGTTCAGTTGGCGGTAAAATCACAGCTTTCCGGGATGCGCTGGCCTGTAAGGATAAATTGGACGATGCAATTGCGCGCAACCTATATCGCGGCGAAGCGGTAGACATCTCAGCAGCGGTGCATGTGAGGCAGGGTCTGTTGACAATCGAACAGGCACTTTCAGAGATCGCTCCAAACGATCTAGCCGCAGGAAACGCTTTATGGTGACTCTGAGCGAATTCAGCCATGAATTGAAAATATCGGAGCTGGGGGGGAAGATGCGCAGCATTCATCTTTCCGCAGATGCATTTCAACGTGCGGCCCTGGCCAAACGGTTCGACCTTGCGGAACTGGACCGACTGGACGCCGATTTGACAATGACCACCGAGGGTACGGACATATTCGCAACAGGCGAATTAAATGCCATTCTCGCGCAGATTTGCGTTGCCACGAGTGAGCCTGTTCCAGTTACAATAAGCGAGCCTATAAGTATCCGCTTCATTTCCGAACCGCGTGTAGACGAAGAAGCCGAGTTCGAACTCGCCGCAGAAGATTGCGATGTTATTTTCCATGATGGCCAGCTGATCGATCTAGGTGAAGCTGTTGCGCAATCATTGGGACTTGCGCTTGATCCTTATCCACGCAGCCCCAATGCCGATGCCCTTTTGAAGGCGGCGGGTGTAAAGGGGGAAGACGAAGCAGGTCCTTTCGGCGTACTCGCCTCGTTAAAGGAAAAACTTGAGAAAAAATGATCCGCAATGTTTGATACGCAACTGCGTTTGCTGGTTGATCGACCACTGAACTTCGTGGCTATTCGTGTGGCGCGCGTTGGACCGTCAGCGGATTGTCTGACACTTTCCGGCGCGATGGTGGCAATAGGCGCCGCGGCGGCAATTACCGGTGGATATATGCCTCTAGCTCTCGCCCTAATTGTGGCAAGCAGGGTTTTTGACGGGCTGGACGGCGCAGTCGCTAGGATTAATGGGCCGACCGCATGGGGTGGCTATCTCGACAGTATCGCGGATTATGTATTTTACGTATCAATCCCTGTCGCCTTCGGTCTCGCCCATCCTGACAATCTTCTGCCAGCACTGCTACTTGTCGCAAGCTTTACGATCACGGCGGTTAGCTTCCTTGCGTTTGCGGCTATCGCGGCACTTCAAGTACAGAATAAGAATGATAACCTGCCAAAAGCTTTTATTTATTCGACCGGTTTGATGGAGGGAGGCGAGACGATCGGTTTTTTCGTGCTCTTTTGTGTGTTTCCGTCCGCATTTCCGGCCCTCGCCTTTACGTTCGCAGCATTGTGCCTACTAACGGTTTTGCAACGCGTTTGGCTTGCCTCCAAACAGTTTGCTTAACTTCAAAAACCGATCTTAATTTTATCCCCGCTGCCACCGAAACCAGCGTTCAGCCCATTTAAGCAACCCTATCGGCTTTCTGGCCAAACCAAATTGGCCGGCAGCATATTTTGTCGCCTCGGACCAAGTGGGATAAGGATGGATAGTCGCCAAAATCTTACGCAAACCCATCTTGTGCTTCATGGCGAATGTGATTTCCGTCAAGATTTCGCCAGCATGTTCACCAACCACCGTGGCTCCTAATATTCGGTCACTACCCTTAACAGTCAAAATCTTAACGAAACCAGCGCGCTCACCCTCGGCAATAGCGCGGTCAAGATCATCAAGATCATAATGGGTCACTTCGAAAGCCACGCCTTGCTGAATCGCCTCCGCCTCCGTCAATCCCACGGCAGCAAGTTCGGGTTCGGTGTAGGTGACTCGCGGTAGTACGCGGTAGTCGGCTTGGTATTTCTTGAACGGACGGGCGAGCGCATTAACACTGGCATACCAGGCTTCATGGGAACCGCCATGGGTTAACTGCTGCTTACCCGCGACGTCGCCCGCACAGAGGATATGCGGGATGTTGGTGCGCAGGAAGCCATCAACGGGTAGTTTGTCGTTGGTGACCACGCCCAATTCTTCAAGGCCAAAACCGGCAATACGTGGTTTACGGCCAACGGCGATAATCACATCGTCAAAAGCAAGCCGCCGCTCGCCTTCTGGCCCCTCAACCATGAGACATTTATTAGTTTCGAAACGGACTGCTTTGTGTCCGGTCAAAATATCTACTCCATCCGAGTGCAGGCGTGCAGTAACAAGTGCGGCAGCGTCGGGGTCTTCCTTAAGCAATAGCTGTTCGGCCATTTCTACTATGGTGACTTGCGCGCCTAGCCTCTGAAAGGATTGCGCCAATTCGCAACCGATAGGGCCGCCGCCTAAAATGACTAGACGTTCGGGTGGTGCCGGACGCTTTGCAAATTCTTCCCATAAGGTTTCGCTTGTGAGGTAACCGCTATTTTCGACACCGGGCAGAGGAGGGATTAGCGGCGCCGCGCCAGTAGCGATGATGAATGATTGCGCCGTCAGTCGGCTATTCCCATCAATTTCCACAGTCCAAGGATCGATGAAACGGGCATAGCCCTGTACGCATTCGACTCCGAGGCCAGTAAAGCGTTCTACACTGTCATGTGGTTCGATTGCAGCAATGACCTCCCGAATCCGCTGCATGACAGCTTGGAAGTCCACAGTGGGAGCGGACGTTTTTATGCCAAAACGCGCGGCTTCTGAAACGAGATGCGCTACTCGTGCGCTTTTAATAAGTGCCTTGGACGGTACGCATCCGGTGTTGAGGCAATCACCACCCATTTGATGGGCCTCAATCAGTGTGACTTTTGCCTGCACCATTGCCGCGATATAAGCCGAAACCAAACCTGCAGATCCGGCACCTATCACAATTAGATTGCGGTCAAAACGCTTGGGCTTTGTAGCTCTATTGACCACGGCGACTGTTCACAACTGCTAACAAACCTCTGGCCGCCCATGGGAACAGCGCCAACAGCACAAAAGATCCGATTAACGTCGGCGACAGAAGACCGGCTGTTGATTCGACCTGGCTAATCTGCGTACCGGCGTTGACGTAAACAATAGTTCCAGCAAGCATCCCCAATTGGCTTACCCAGAAAAAAGTCCACGTCCGAATTCTGGTGAGGCCCATCAATAGATTGATTACGAAAAAGGGGAAAACCGGAATCAGGCGGAGGGTAAACAGATAAAAGGCACCATCTTTAGCCAAGCCATCGTCGATGGCCTTTAGCCTTTCTCCAAATTTCGACTGCACCCAATCCCGTAAAACATAGCGCGACCCCAAAAAGGCGAGAGTCGCGCCGATCGTCGACGCGAATGATACAACAACTGTTCCGATCACGAGACCGAAGAGTGCTCCTGCAATCAGTGTCATGATCGCAGCACCGGGAATGGAAAGCCCGGTTATGGTGACGTAAGTCAGGAAAAAACTGGTGATAAAGATAAGGGGATGAGCATTTTTCGCAGCGAGAATTTCAGCCTGTTGCGCTTTGAAATTTTCGAGGCTGAGATACTGGCCTAAATCAAAGACAAAATATGAAACCAGCGCTGAGACAGCGAAAAGAACTAACAGAGCTTTTTTCATAATCGTCTCCGTTCGTTCAAACACCTGCCTCCGTCACCCTACGCCGATCTTAGAATGGCACGTCGTCGTCAAGATCATTGTCAAAGTCTCCGCCGCCAAAGCCGGACGACCCACCGCTCCAGTTGCCGCCACCTTGACCGCTGCTACCGCTGCCTTGTCCACCTCCCGTCGAACCACCCGACCAACCGTCATTGCCGCCGCCTCCGGATCCACCACGTGCGCCATCCAGCATCACAAGCTTCCCGTCGAAACCAGCTACCGAAATCTCGGTTGTGTAACGATCGTTACCCGATTGATCCTGCCATTTGCGGGTGCGCAATTGGCCTTCGATATAAACCTTGCTGCCTTTCTTCAAAAAGCGTTCGGCAACGCCGACCAGCCCGTCGCTCTGTAAGACGACGCTGTGCCATTCGGTCCGTTCTTTTTTTTCACCGGTGGTGCGGTCTTTCCAGTCTTCGGATGTAGCGATGCGCAAATTACAAATGCGCCCACCATTTTGAAAGGATTTCACTTCCGGGTCGGCCCCCAGATTGCCTACGATTATTACTTTGTTGACGCTGCCCGCCATGTTCCTGCCCCTTGATTTTCGAATTGATATTGGTGTCGCTATAAGCCGAAGGACAGTGCTGTCCAATAGGTTATACCCGCCGCCACATAAGCGAGAGCAAAAAGATAGACGACCATGAACATGGGCCATTTCCAGCCATTGGTTTCGCGCCGCGTGACGGCGATTGTTGAAATACATTGTGGCGCAAAAATAAACCACGCCAGAAAGGCCAAGGCAGTGGCAAGCGACCACTTGGCAGCCAATTGCGGGCCGAGACTCATTGCAGCCTGCTCCTCATCTTCGGCATCAATGGCATATGCTGTGCCGAGCGCAGAAACAGCGACTTCGCGGGCAGCCATTGCTGGAATCAAGGCAAGTGCAATATCATGATTAAAGCCGATCGGACGGACAATTGGCTCAATACCATCGGCGATGCGGCCCGCAATTGAATATTCCACTTGGCTTTGCGTGCTATTCACAGGCACCTTGGGAAAACTCAAAAGTGCCCATAATATGATCGTCGCCACAAAAATAATCGTTCCGGCACGGCGAAGGAAAACCCAAGCGCGTTGCCATAGACCAAGGGCAATGTCGCTTGGCCGCGGCAATTGATAGCGCGGCATCTCGATCAGGAAACTGCTGCTGCGGCTTTGAGTAACGAATCGCTGGATCACCGCTGCGGCCAACATAGCGCCGACGATCCCAAACAGATAAAGCGCAAACAGTACCAGACCCTGCATACCAATGCCTGGGCCAATGTTCTGTGCGGGAATAAAAGCGCCGATAATCAGCGTATAAACTGGCAGGCGCGCTGAACACGTCATCAATGGAGCGATCAAAATCGTCGCTAAACGCTCTTTTTGGTCCATGATGCTGCGAGTCGCCATGATGCCCGGAATTGCGCAGGCAAAGGAGGATAGTAACGGAATAAAGCTGTGCCCCGACAGACCAACAGCAGCCATCATTCGATCCATGACGAAAGCGGCGCGGGTCATGTAACCGGTCGCCTCCAGCAACAATATGAAGAGGAACAATATCAAGATCTGCGGCAAGAACACGACAACAGAACCCACTCCCGCAATAACGCCGTCGGTCAGGAAAGACCGCAATATGCCATCGGGCATTTGCGCGTTGATCGCTTCATTTAATGCGGAGAATCCGCTTTCGATCCAACCAATAGGCGCTTCGGACCAGCCATACACCGCCTGAAACATGACAAACAACAACGCCAACAAAATCGCGACTCCACCCACGGGGTGAAGCAGTATGGCATCCAATCGCTTCGTCCATTGCCTCCCCTGAGTTTCACTGATGATTGCGCGCTTTGCTATCCGGTGCGCACGGTCGGTGATTTGTTTGCGATTTTCCGGCGCATCGACTTCATTGGGACGAGATTGTGAAAGCACTTCACTCAGCATGCTCAGCAACCGTTCCAGCCCGCGCTTGCGAACTGCAACGGTCGACACTACAGGAACACCGAGTTCGTCCGCCAAAACGGTTGGGTCAATTTCCAACCCGTCTCGTTCGGCAAGGTCCACCATGTTGAGCGCGATGACGACCGGTAGCCCCTGCCCGATCAATTCGATAGCAAAGCGCAAATGATTGTCCAGATTGCCAGCATCTACGACTATCACGAGTGCATCAGGGCGACGTTGACCTGCGAATTTACCTAGTACGACATCGCGCGTCACCGCCTCGTCTAAACTGTCAGGTTGCAAGCTATAGGCACCGGGTAAGTCAAGCAATTCGACCGGACGTCCATCGGGCAACGCGGTGCGACCCGATTTTCTCTCTACGGTCACTCCAGGATAGTTAGCAATTTTTTGCCGCGCACCGGTTAACGCGTTGAAAAGCGAACTTTTTCCGCTATTCGGATTGCCGACCAGAGCAACTAGCGGTGGCGTTCCACTCATTTAAATAGCTCGCAGAAAATGGCCGAGGCGATTTTTCGACGCATCGCAATCCGCATACGACCAACGCGCACGGCGATCGGGTCACGCCAAAGCAGAATACCCTTATGTAGGGCCTCAACTTCCACTCCTTCCTCTAACCCAAGCGAGCGCAGCCTATGGCCTTCGCTTTCTGGGATCGCAGCCCAATCTATGGTGCGAACCCGTGCTTGGCAGTTGAGGGGGAGATCGTCTAATTGCACCGGCGACATTTGCAACCGATTCGCAATAACATCAAGTGCTATTCGTTTTCACGCAGGATAGCGAAGGCGCCCAATGAAGCGTGAAAGGCTTGGGACGTATTCCTTACGCGCGCGTGCCTGCGCCTTCACCTTTTCAAACTGCATCACATTTTCGATCCGCCGTTCAAGAAAGGCGCGGGTATCGATAAAATCAGGACTCTCGTCATTAACAAAGACGCTGAGTGTGCTTCCATATACGGCCGAGAGTGTTGCACGTTTGGTATAATGATTGAAATCACGGGCCGTGTCCCCCGCCATGCGCCACATCCGGTCGGCGGAACGCCAGCCAACTTTCGTACCGCGGACAATATTCTGCGGCATTGCCATAATTGCCATTGCACGGCGCAGGGCTTCACGGTCAGGATTCATGATCTCCAGCCGGGTCGCCAGCAATATAGTGATGCGATCTCGTATCTTCAGGGCATTTAACCTACTCGCTGTCAGGCGGTGTGCAAGTTCTTGATCAATCGAATCGATCCATGCGTCCACCATCCTCATGGCATTGCCATTAAATGCTAACGCTGCAACTTCGGGTTCGATTGCCAGTTCAACTGCAGCCGACTCCACTGCGGCGTAGCTCCAACCGTCAAAGGCCGCATTGCGTGCAATAAGTGGCGCGAGCGCGGCGCGGATTTCGTCAAGAGTCGGATCGGTGGGAAGCTTTTGGTCGGTCATTCCGGAAATGTAGGCGCAAGATGCCATCATTAAAAGAGCTATTGCTTCCGCACGAGCACCAGCGCGATCATGACAAGAAAGCTGCCTGTAAAATCAAGTAACGTCAGAGCTTCTCCAAATGCCAACCAACCAGCGGCAGCTGACAAGGCCGGTTGCAATAGCAGCGCTAGCCCGATGACAAGTGGACTGAAATGCGGAAGGGCATAGGTCAAGCAACCCTGCCCAAAAAACTGCGAAGTAAAGGCGAGTAACAGCACCGGCCACCAGATCGTTGGAACCACCTGTTCGCCGGCATAGAGAGATGCCGGAAGCAAGACCGCCGCTGCAAAAGCACTGGCCATCGCCAGAGCTCCCCAACTTTCGGTAGTTTCGCGAACACGCATCATCATCAAAAGATACACCGTGTATGTCAAACCAGCGCCAAGGCAGAGCAGGTCCCCGGCAAAGTGTTCCGGCGAGAGTTCTAGACTTTGACCCATCAATAGTGCCGCACCAACAAACGCCAGGACCACCGACGCGATCTGCCAATTTCCCGGCATTTTACGCGCAACTACTACTCCGTAAATCACCAGCAGCATGCTGGCGCAATTGGCAAACAGAGTCGCGTTTCCCAGCTTTGTTTGAAAAATGCCGATATGCCAGGCAATGATATCTATCCCGAAAAATACGCCTGCTGTGAGAATGAAAATTAATGTCTTTATAGGGACTGACGTTAGGCGAAATCCGAATCGATAGCCCACCAGAAACAGGAAAGGTGTCGCCAAAGCCAGCCGCCAGAAACCTGTAGCAATCGGGCCGCTATCGGCATAGCGCACAAGCAGGGGACCAAAGGCAATCGCGATATTCCCAACAATCAACGCAAGAAAAGCCAAAGCCTTGGGGCTTTGCTGATGGAAAATCTTTGTCGGCATAAACCCCCGTTGCAATTTGCAACGCTTATCCGCATCTTGGCTGCAAACCAAAGCCTTAATGACAGGAAGATTTATGACTGCAACTTTGTTCGACACCATTCAGCTTGGCGCAATCAGCGCAAAGAACCGCGTGATCATGTCGCCTTTGACCCGGGGACGCAGCACCACCGGCCATGTACCGATGTCCGATTTGAAAGCCGAATATTATAGTCAGCGCGCAAGCGCAGGCCTGATCATCGCCGAAGCGACGGGCATTTCGCAAGAGGGTCTAGGCTGGCCATCGGCACCGGGAGTTTGGAACGATACGCAAGTTGCTGCGTGGCTGCCGGTGACGGAAGCCGTGCACGAAGCCGGCGGACAAATCATCTTGCAATTGTGGCATATGGGGCGTCTCGTGCATCCCGATTTTCTGGGCGGCGCCCAACCCGTATCGGCATCGGCGACAACAGCCCCTGGAGATGCTCATACCGCCGAGGGGAAAAAGCCTTATACCGAAGCACGAGCGCTTGAAACGTCTGAGATTCCACGCATTATAGAAGACTATGTCAACGCTGCGAAAAACGCCATTGCGGCTGGATTCGACGGTGTACAAATCCACGCCGCTAATGGCTATTTGATTGATCAGTTCCTGCGCGACAATGCCAATTTCCGGACCGATCAATATGGAGGTTCGATCGAAAATCGTATCCGCTTGCTCCGCGAAGTAACACAGGCAGTAGTCAATGCTATAGGGGCCGACCGCACATCGGTCCGCCTGTCGCCGAATGGCGAAACGCAAGGTGTAGACGACAGCGACCCCATACCGCTGTTCACGGCTGCCGGCGCTGCGTTGCAGGATATAGGTATCGCGTTCCTTGAACTGCGAGAAGTAAAGTCTTACGGTAATTTTGGTCGAACAGACGTACCTCGTGTTTCGCCGCAAATTCGTGAGGTGTTTAAGGGTCCGCTCGTTCTGAACCAAGAATATACAAAAGAACTGGCCGATGCGGATCTTACCTCTGGCCTTGCAGACGCGATTAGCTTTGGCCGTCCTTACATCAGCAACCCGGATCTTGTGGAACGGCTACGCGTCGGTGCCGAACTGACGCCCGACAACTATAAGACATGGTATGCCCCAAGCGCTGAAGGCTATACAGATTATCCATTCCTCGAAAGAACCGACGCGTAAAAGACATGATTGAGGCGGGGCTGGGTCTTTGTGCGATATCTATCCCCGCCGCTTTGCTGATCCTGTTTTCGGTCGCTGAATGGCTGTGGCCACGCAGTAAAAGGGCGTTGCCGCGAAAGTATCGCTGGCTCACCCATATGCTATTTTTCCTCACCAACATGGCTTTAGGTCGGTTGCTTGCCTTATTTGTTGTCGTAGCCAGCGCCGCAGCATGGGCAGACAGTTACAGCTTCGGCTTGCTCCACCAAACCCATTGGCCGTTATCGTTGGAGGCGGGGCTCGCATTTATTCTGCTTGATCTCGCGGTATGGGTGCAACATCGGGCCATGCATGGGCTCCCCGTCTTATGGCGGATCCACAAGGTCCACCATAGCGACCGCGATCTGGATACCACAACCGCGCTGCGTTTCCACCCTTTCGAGCTTTTGACTTCCACCATTTTTAAATCGGCTTGTGTCACCTTGCTGGGAGTTCCCGTGCTGGTGGCGCTTGCGTTTGAGCTATGGCTGAATTGCAATGCTCTCTTAAACCATAGCAATATTCGCCTGCCGCGATCCATGGATCGAGTCTTGCGGATGGTCTTGGTCACGCCGGATATGCATCTGGTGCACCACAGTACGGATCAAGGCGAACAGAACCACAATTACGGCTTTGCCTTGACGTGGTGGGATAGACTGTTTGGCACCTATGTTTATGAATCCGCCATGGGTCGTGATCAACAAACTATCGGCCTGGAAGAGATGACCGACGATCGACCAGCCCATTTCTTCTGGAGTATGAAGCTGCCTTTGACGTAGCGTCAACGCGGCATTTGCATGGAGCACTTGACGCACCCAGAAATCCGGAGCAATTTTTGCCGCAGGAGTGGGGAAAACATGCCAAAAAAACGTACCATTATTCTAGGAGTTGTCGCGGTCGGTGCCATCGGTATCGGATTAACTTATGGCTGGCGCCATTGGCAGGAAAAGTCGATCCTCGACGATTCCCGTATCGCGCAGATCGCATCTGACAAGGAAGTTACTTCCGGTCCGGCGATGAAACTGCTGTGGGGCGATACCCATTTACATACATCAAATTCCATTGACGCCTTTGGTTTTGGCGTAAAACTAGGACCTGAAGAAGCGTTGCGGTTTGCACGAGGAGAGGAGATCACCTCGACCTGGGGCCTGAAGGCAAAATTGGAACGCCCGCTTGATTTTCTTGTCATCGCTGATCACTCAGGCGGGCTTGGCGCAACCAAGGCGCTGTATGATGCACCGAGCTTTCTTATTCGCGATCCGGTGTTACGCCGCTGGCATGATGAGATGCACAAGGGACCCGAAGGCATGCAACGGGTCACTGCGGAATTGATCGACAGGGTAGGCCGTAACGACCTACCAAAATCACTGACCGATCCAGAAAAGCAGCGCAAAACCTCGACAAGCATTTGGACAGGGCACAGTAGCCTGATAGAGCGTTATAATGAGCCGGGGAAATTCACCGCCTTCATGGGTTTTGAATATACGTTGATGCCCGGCGGTAACAATCTGCACCGTGTGGTCATGTTCCGGGACGGCAAAAGCCGCACCGATCAAGTACTCCCTTACGACCCGGGACAAGGCGATTCACCCGTCAGTCAGCTGTGGGACTATATGGACAATTATGAAAAGCGGACGGGTGGTAAAGTGCTTGCAATTCCGCATAACAGCAACCTGTCCAACGGTTTGATGTTCGAACTTGTCGGTCCGGGTGGTGGACCAATGACTGCCGAATATGCCCGTCGTCGCGCTGCGCGTGAACCTGTCGTTGAAATTACCCAGATCAAAGGCGACAGCGAAGCGCATCCATTCCTGTCTCCAAATGACGAATTTGCAGGCTATGGCACTGCAGGCTGGCAGTTAGGTAATTTGACCATGCAGGCTGCCAAAAAGCCTCAGGATTTTGCGGGTGAGTATATTCGTGAAGCACTGAAGCGAGGGCTGTCTATTGAGGAAAAGACTGGTGTGAACCCCTACAAGTTCGGCGTTATAGGTTCCACAGATAGTCACACAGCACTCGCCACCGCAGATGAGAATAATTTTTTTGGTAAGCACTCAGGCGGTGAACCTAATGGCAAACGGGCATCTGAACCTCAAAATCTTGGCACGCGTGTAGGGCGCTTTGGCTGGCATTATCTCGCCGGAGGTTATGCAGCCGTTTGGGCAACGGCGAACACAAGAGCGGCGATATTTGATGCCATGATGCGGAAGGAAATTTACGCTACGACCGGGCCGCGTATGACAGTCCGTTTCTTTGGCGGTTGGGATTTCAAGTCCGATGATTTGACCGGGAACTGGGTGATGGCCGGGTATAAACGCGGCGTGCCTATGGGCGGTGACCTTAAGCCTGGAAAGGGAGTGCCAAGCTTTATTATCTCCGCGCTCAAAGACCCGATCGGCGCCAATCTCGACCGTGTTCAGGTCGTTAAAGGGTGGGTGGATGCATCCGGCCAGATGCAGGAAAAGATTTTCGATGTGGTTTGGGCTGACGCCGAAAAAAGGCAGCGGTCTGCCGATGGCAAGATTCCGGCGGTAGGAGACACAGTCAATATCGCGAAGGCAAGTTACAGCAACAGCATAGGCGATCCCGAGTTACAGGCGGTATGGAGCGATCCAGAATTCAACGCGAACCAAAAAGCTTTCTACTATCTACGCATTCTCGAAATCCCGACCCCGCGATGGGTTCTATTTGACGCCATCCGATACGGCGCAAAGCTATTGCCCGGCACCGAGTTGAAGTCGCAGGAAAGGGCCTATTCGTCGCCGATCTGGTACAACCCGACCAAGTCAAGCTGAGTATATTCGGTCTTGAGATAGCATACACTTACTCTGCCTCGATCTCCGCTAAAATCGGGTCAGGGTCCGCAACACCCATCAAACGACGCATAGCCAGGCGGGCTAGGCGTTGGGTTTCAGTCTTTCGCCGCGCCGCTGCGAGCGGAACGAGTGCAGCGGGGCGAGCGATTTCGGCGTCATAAGCGTCGGCGATGATGACGCCTGCCCGTTCAGGCATGAATGTCTCCCCATGCAACGGTCCGATATCGAACCCGGCCGGGACAGCCCAGAAAAAGCGATCGCAAAACTCAAGATACTCTGGCCATTTCTGGTCGCCCAGCAAATCGCTACGGGCACATTTTATCTCGACCAGGATAATTTCGCCCTTCGCATTGATGCCCATCAGATCTGCGCGCCGGTTGTTACGTAACGACACCTCCGGTTGGACCATGATCTGGTTACGCAAAAACAAGCGTGACACGCCACGCGCAACAGCGGCCGCGGCTACTAAAGGAAGTGGGAAAGGTTTTAGATTAGCGACATCAGCCATAGCCGACTCTATAGAACGTAAGTAGAACAAAATAAAGGCCCCATTTCGGGGCCTTCATCTCCTAACCAGTTTCTGCGATATTCAACGGTAGAAAATATGATTGTCGATGGATCCGAGCCGGGTCAGCCGCCAACCCGGCGAAACGTGGCGGGCATGAAAGAAAAGCGCGCCTTCAACAGGGCTTTTCCAACTGTTGTTAAGGGCAATTCGGCTTATCGCTATAGCATTGCTCCAATGCGCACTGCCCGTTGCGATAGGTGGCATACCGCCGCCGCGTACGAACGAAAATTGGCTCTTCTGATACACCACACCACACAGTGTGGTAGGAAAGCGCCCTGACTTAGCGCGAGCGATAACAACACGTGCAACGGCTAGCTGGCCAGCGAGCGATTCGCCTTTGGATTCAAAATAGACCGCTCCAGCGAGGCAGCGCACTTCGCTATCGAGCGGTTCGCTAACGTCCTGCATCCGAACCAGTTCGGACAGCGAAGATGCGGCAACACTCTCTTCGCGAACGTCATCTACATATTCTGAGCGGGAGTCGGTGTTGACGGGTTGACCGCTACCTGGAATGAAAATGATATCACCATTTTCCGCAAGCTTTGTCGTCACTTCACCTGATTTCAGGCGTTCGACATTTTGCTTATCTGCTGCGATCTGCGCAGCATCGACTACGATGGCGGATGCGCTAAGCGCTGTGCTTTGATCATTCCCAAAAGCAAAACCGGCATCGGCGGTTAGAACGGCGGATGCCAGCGTACACGAAATGGCCACCACGGAGGCAGCCCGAACCATTTTCAACATTAATCGTACATTAGTGCGGCGGCACCAGCAGATGAGCCTCTAATCTTATGTTCTGGCTCTTCGTTTGTTGCATCCGACTCGCGTGTTTGTCTGGTCACCCCATTTGTGTCCCGCGTGACAACCTTCGCTACTCGTTGCGCGCCCATCTATTGTGCATTGCAGCGCAGTCAAGAGTCGGCCGCCAAAAGTCGGTCCAACCGTTCTTTCGACGCGACGTCCAGTTCGAGAATCCACAAATCAGGATCGCGTTTAATGCGTGATTTCCAATATTTTGTAGGTTCTGTCTCATCGCCCCCTGTCGCTTGTGTCACCTGATGCCAAGAGAAGGAACCGTCAAGATCGGGGTAACGTTCGTAAATGACGGGATTGCAACCTTTAATCTGCCCGACAACCAGGATAGCGCCCGATAGTTGGTCACCTTTGCGCAGTACGGCAGCAAACCCGCCTTCGGCCTCGGCGAGTTTTTGAAGCGCCGAAACGCGAAACTGGCTGGTGAGCCTAGCAGAACTCAAGCGGCGTTGCGCTCTTCAGACAAGGTCAGCAACGCGAACATTGCGCCCGCATCTGCTGCGCCACGCAGCTGCGTGCGGAATTTTTCGTCCCGGAACAGACGCGATACCTCGGCAAGAGCCCGCAAATGCGATGCACCATCTTGTGCCGGCGAGATTAGTGCGCAAACCAAGTCTACAGGCTCGTCGTCGACGGCGTCGTAGTCTATAGGCTTCGCCAGACGGGCAAAGACAGCTACCGGCACGTCAATACCCGAGACTTTACAATGAGGAATCGCCGTACCACCACCAAAACCGGTGGGGCCTAAACGCTCGCGCTCAATAAGGCCGTCAAGAACGGCGCTTGGGTCGAGCAAATAATTTTCGGCAGCGAGGGTCGAAAGGCGTGCGAGAAGGTCGGATTTGCCCGCGCAAACCAGATTCGCAACGACGGCTCCCTCAACGAGCCTTGTAGAAATTCGAATCATATCTTGTTCAATTGCACCCGGTCGGGAACCAGGGAGCAAACCCCAAATATCTGAATATGTTTACATAAATGTCGTGATGCTGGCCGAATTCTAAGGTGCTGATTTTGGTTCAACCCACCCGATCGTGCCGTCTTCGCGGCGGTAAACCATATTATGGCGTCCAGTGCCAGTGTTTTTAAACAGCAACGCAGGCGTGTTGCGCAAATCCATGAGCATGACAGCGTCTGAAACGGTAGATTCTGGAATATCGACACTCATCTCCGCGACGATCACGGGCGCATCGGGTGGCGGGACGTCTTCGGAGAAGTCACCACCGTCAAAGACTGTATAAGCAGCCTCTTCCTCGCGCAGGGCATGCGCTGACTGTGCATGGCGGTCCTGCAGACGACGCATGTAACGGCGAAGTTGTTTTTCAATGCGGTCTGCCGCTTGATCAAGCGCTATATGTGCATCCTGCGCTTCGCCTCGGCCTTTTAGAACAAGACCTTGCATCACGTGCATTACAATGTCGCTGGTAAAGCGTTCATGTGGGCCACGGCCAAAAGTTGCATGCGACGACAGCGCTTTCGAAAAATATTTGTTAGCGATGGCACCGAGGCGCTTTTCGACATGACTTTGCAGTGCTTCACCGGTTTCGACTTGATGTCCTGAAACCCTGATATCCATTGCCTGTCTCCTTTTCTAAAGTGCCGACTCGGATTCGAGCCAAAGCGCGTCTTTGATGTTGGCGATAAATTCACTGTGTAGCGCCAATTCTTGGGGTGTAGCGCGATGTGGACGAGCTTCACGATATGGACGGACTCGCGCCAAATGGCGGGTACCACGATCGTCCGATCCGGCTACGGCCGCCCTGTCGTCCACCAAACCAAGACCGATTTGCCGGCCGCCCGTCAGCTCAATATAAAGTTGCGCGAGCAATTCAGCATCAAGCAGCGCGCCATGTTTGACACGGTGGCTGCGGTCAATGCCATAGCGCGAGCATAATGCATCAAGGGAGAGCTTCGCACCCGGATGCTTCGCGCGTGCCAGTCCTACCGTATCGATCATCCGTTCAAGCGAAATCGGGTCGAGTCCGCACAATTGAAGTTCCGCGTTGAGAAAGCCAAAGTCAAAGCTCGCATTATGGGCAACAAGCGGACTGTCGCCCAGAAACGTCAGTAATTCTTCGGCCTTATGCGCAAAGAGCGGCTTGTCTGACAGGAAGCGATCCGATAGGCCGTGCACCTGTTCTGCAGCTGCAGGCATCGGTCGCTGCGGATTAAAGTAGGCGTGATAACTTTCACCGGTCATCACCCGGCCGACCATTTCGATGCATCCTATCTCCACCATCCGATCCCCGGTAAGGGGATCAAAGCCGGTCGTTTCGGTATCGAAAATTATCTCTCGCATTCTGATTTGAATGTGAGCCTGTTTTAAGGGTTATGCAAGACCCGCACGCAGCTTTTTGACAAGTTCGTGAACATTAAGTCGTGTTTCAGCCAGCGACTGGCCCGTCTCAATTACAAAATCAGCCCGAGCACGCTTGTCTGCATCATTCGTTTGCAATGTGACAATCTGGTCGAATTTTTCCGCAGTCATCCCCGGCCGTGCCAATACCCTTTTCCGCTGGACTGCATAGGGCGAGGAAACTACGACAACAGTGTCGACTCCTCTATACCCGCCCTTTTCGAACAAAAGCGGTATATCGAACAATACCATATCCGCATCAGTATGGTCGCGCAAAAAGACAGAACGCTGCTTTGCTACCGCAGGATGAACAATAGATTCCAATTTTGCGAGCTTGTCCCGATCTCCAAACACAGCCGCGCCTAACGCCTTTCGGTCTACACCGTGCGGACCGGTTGTGCCGGGAAACGCTGACTCGATTTCAGGTACCAATGCCCCACCCTCTTTTTGCAATTCGTGTACCACAGCGTCCGCATCAAATACCGGAATCCCTTCATCGGCGAACATCGCTGCGACGGTCGATTTGCCCATACCGATAGACCCAGTTAGTCCGATAATGCGGGGCCTGTTCATTTCAGCAGCAACTCTCGCAATGCATTTTCCTCATCGTCGGGTGGAGCGACGCCGAAAAACAGTTCAAAAGCAATTGCCGCTTGACCCACCAGCATCTCGAGCCCGTCGACTACCTCTAACTCCCGCGCCCGCGCCTGTTTAAGCAATGCAGTTTCAATAGGTGCGTAGACCAAGTCGTAAACGACCGCATGTTCGGGTAATGGCGTAAGATCGATTTCAAGTGGCTCCTGCCCTTTCATGCCTAACGGACTGGCGTTCACCAGTAACGCCGAATCGGGCAGCCGTGCGGTGAGCGGCAACACCCGCCCCTTTAGACCGAAATGCGAGAGTAATCCTGCTGCTTTAAGAACATTGCGTGCGAGCAAAACAACTTCGCCGATATCCGCCTGCCCCAATGCGAACAGCACGGCCCGCGACGCGCCGCCAGCGCCGATTACTACTGCGGTCTCCCCCGCAAGTGGAAGGTCAGCAATAGGGCCATAAAAGCCGCCTGCATCAGTATTCGTCCCGACCAATATACCATTTACACCTCGAAATACGGTGTTGATCGCGCCGATTGAGCTCCGGACATCGCCCAGATCTGTGACATGATCCAGCGCTGCAATCTTATGCGGAATAGTCACATTGCATCCACGCCATTCTTGGTCGGCCGCACGCTCACGGAAATAGCCATCCAAATGCTCTGGCAAGATATCTCGTGCCTGATATTCGCCCACAAGCCCCAGTTGGTTCAACCAGAATCGATGAATGAGTGGTGATTTGGAATGCGATATCGGATGCCCGATGACTTCGGCATAATTGGTCATGACGGTAAAAGACCCCTTAGCCTTAAATAGTCAAGCACCGGCAGCAGCGGTAAGCCAATGATGGTGAACTGACTACCGCTTACACTCTTGAACAATTGTGCACCTTCAGCCTCTATGCGATAGCAACCAACGCAGTGGCGGATATCTTCCCAGTAGTTCGTGACATACTGGTCAATGAACGCGTCGCTCAAATGTCGCACTGTCATCTGAGCACTGTCGACAACTCGCCAAACCGGCTCACCAGCCTCGCAGATGACTGCCGCGCTTATTAAGCGGTGATTGTTGTCCGACAACTGTGCCAAATGTACGCGGGCGTCAGAGGGACTGTCGGGCTTATCCAAAATCTTCCCATCGGCGGTAACTGCAATCTGGTCACAACCCAATACCAATGCTGTTGGATATTTACGCGAAACCTTCCGCGCTTTGGCTTCGGCTAGCGCGTCGGCAATATCGCGAGGCTTGGCATTGTTGGCTATTAGCGAGTCTTTGATTCTGGACTCATCAACCAGTGCAGGCACCGCCTCCAGTGAAACGCCTGCTCCCCGAAGCATGGCCACCCTCCCGGCGCTTTGAGACGCCAAAATCAGGGTCACGACATTTGGACCTGATGCAATTCGCGTTCGTTAAAAAGGTTAATGATCGCCGCTGCTGTTTCTTCAATCGAGCGCCGAGTTACATCAAGAACCGGCCAGCCGTTGTCCGCAAACATCCGCCGAGCATGAGCGACCTCAGCCTTGACCTTCTCTTCGTCGACATAATCTGTATCGGGCGACTGGTTCAGTGACAGAAGACGATTACGCCGGACCTGAACCAGTCGTTCAGCGCTTGTCACCAGTCCGATGACCATCGGATGTTTCAACGTAAAGAGAATAGGTGGCGGCGGAGATTCCGGGACGATAGGAATATTCGCCGTCTTGTACCCACGGTTTGCAAGATAGATGCTAGTCGGTGTTTTGGACGTACGTGATACACCCGCCAATACAATATCTGCTTCTTCCCAATTTTGAGCGTTGATCCCATCATCATGCGCTATGGTGAATTGGATTGCGTCTACACGTGCAAAATAGGCGGCGTCCATCGCGTGTTGCCGACCAGGCCGAGCCTTTGCTTCTTGCCCCAACATGTTAGACAATGCATCGCTAACGGCATCGAGCGCAGCAACTGCTGGCAAACCCAAGGCGCGGCATCTGTTTTCCAATTTGCGCCGTGTGTCACGGTTGACCAAGGTGAATAAAACTAGCCCCGGATTGGCAGCTACATCAACCATGATACGGTCCAAATGGCTTTCTGAACGCACCATTGGCCAGAAATGCTTGACCACATTCTCAACACCGTCAAACTGAGCTAGCGCAGCTTTAGCGATATTCTCTAGGGTCTCGCCTGTGGAATCCGACAGCAGGTGGAGGTGAAAACGATCCATGAGCATAGTCTTGTTGGCAGGCTGGGGATAAATCAAGGGACAAAGTTTTCACCTCCACAACTTCCCCATTGTCAGGTTTTTACCGTTTGATTCGGTAACAGCTTTTCCACAGGGGCAATTTATCATCCACAGGCTGTTAATAACGTGGATGAACATTGCGAATCCAAGTGTATGCTTTGCTTGCTTCCGGTCAAGATGTTGGCAATATCCGCAAAGTCTTTTAAGACTGGGTATATCCACAGCCCATCATCTTTCATCATCCTTATATAATAATATATTTGATTGGATTCCTTACCCCGATGACAGCGCCTACCCCAAAAAAACTGCTCAACGTCCTTCGGGGCGATCAGGAAGCAATTCCTCCAATGTGGCTCATGCGCCAAGCCGGGCGTTATTTGCCTGAATATCGTGAATTACGGGCGCAAAAAGGCGGTTTTCTTGAACTTGCTTATGATAGTGAGGCGGCTACCGAAATCACAATTCAGCCAATACGCCGTTTCGGCTTTGACGCAGCGATACTCTTTTCGGACATTCTGGTCATCCCGCACGCTATGGGGCAGGATTTATGGTTCGAAACTGGCGAGGGTCCTCGCTTAGCTCCGCGGTTGGCTCAATCAGCGTTAGAGGATTTCATACCTGCACCCGAACGTCTGCGGCCAGTGCTGGACACTGTACGCAAGGTTTCGGATGCCCTACCCCCGGAGACGACATTTCTGGGCTTTGCAGGTAGTCCCTGGACCGTGGCGACCTATATGGTGCATGGGCAGGGAAGCAAAGATCAATCTGAAGCGCGGCGTATGGCGCATGTTGAACCAGAACGCTTTAGTGCACTTATCGAGGCGATTATCACTGCCACCGTCGATTATCTGGCTGGGCAGATTGAAGCAGGCGTCGATGCGGTGCAATTATTTGACAGTTGGGCTGGTTCTCTTTCACCTGCACAATTTGAAAAATGGGTCATTGCACCTAATGCCGAAATCGTTCGCCGACTAAAGGCCCGCCACCCTGACGCGCCTATCATCGGATTTCCAAAAGGTGCTGGCGGAAAGCTTGCTGCATATGCTGAAGGTACCGGTGTTGATGCGCTTGGTTTGGATGAAACCGTAGATCCGCATTGGGCCAACCGTGAATTACCCAGAGACTTACCAGTTCAGGGCAATCTTGATCCTTTGGCGCTGATTGCAGGAGGTTCTGATTTGACTAGCGCGGTCGACAATATCCTGTCAGCCTTTACCGATCGCCCCCATGTCTTTAATCTGGGCCACGGAATTTTACCCGACACTCCCATTGAACATGTCCAAAAGCTGCTTACTCTCGTTCGAAAAGGATAAACGGGGACAGCCGCCATCATGACGGATATCATCGCAATGCTCTATTTCTGGCTTAAGTCCGCGCATATCATCTTCGTCATATTCTGGATGGCGGGGTTGTTCATGATTCCGCGTTTTTTCGTTTACCATCAGGAAAGTCCCGAAGGTTCGGAAGAAGCCGCTAAATGGGTGGACCGCGAGGGAAAACTGATCAAGATTATTCTAAATCCCTCGATCATTGTTGTTTGGGTCGTTGGTATGCTTCTCGCTTGGAATATTGGCGCGATGGCTGACGGCTGGTTCCACGCAAAACTGCTTTTCGTCCTTGTCTTGTCGGCTTATCATGGTTGGGCTGTGGGATACGCGAAGAAACTGGCACGAGGCGAACGAAAGCTAACCGGAAAACAATTGCGATTGTTCAACGAAGTACCCGGAATTGTGGCAGCAGTTATCGTTATATTAGTAGTGGCAAAACCATTTTGATTAATTGGCGTAGGATCAGATAACGCAAGTTGGTTGACCTTTTTTGCTATCCGCACTATCCATCAGATCAAGCCCGTCCTGGGCGTGAGGCACGAACTCTTTTAATAACGCGCCATTCAAACTTCCTTTTTTACCGGTTGTCTTTTTTGAAACCGGTTCCTTAACAGGGCCACAGGTCCATTCGCCAAGCGGGCAAGCATGCCCATCAATGGAATTTTCTATGCATTTGAAAGAGCTGAAAAGCAAAAATCCCGCCGATCTTGTATCTATGGCCGAAGAATTGGGGGTCGAGGGCGCGTCGACCTTGCGCAAGCAAGACCTGATGTTTGCCATCTTGAAAGAATTGGCTGAAGATGGTGAACAGATCATGGGACTTGGCACTATTGAAGTGCTGCCCGATAGTTTTGGATTTCTTCGTTCACCCGAAGCCAACTATCTCGCCGGCCCTGACGATATTTATGTGTCACCTAATATGGTACGCCAGTTCGGTTTGCGGACCGGTGACACGGTCGAAGGCGAAATTCGCGCGCCGAAAGACGGCGAGCGTTATTTTGCGCTGACCAAGGTGATGAAGATCAACTTTGACGATCCCGATGCAGTACGGCACCGCGTCAATTTCGATAACCTCACACCGCTTTATCCTGACGAAAAACTGACGCTCGATTCCCTGGATCCCTCGGTTAAAGACAAGTCGGCACGCGTTATCGACATCGTCAGCCCGCAGGGTAAAGGCCAGAGAGCCCTGATTGTTGCGCCGCCACGCACCGGTAAAACTGTGTTGTTACAAAATATCGCTCGAGCCATCACCGATAACCATCCAGAAGTGTTCTTGATCGTTTTGCTGATCGATGAACGACCAGAAGAAGTGACGGACATGCAACGTTCGGTTAAAGGTGAAGTGGTTTCCTCCACTTTTGACGAGCCGGCAACACGGCACGTTCAAGTTGCCGAAATGGTCATTGAGAAGGCTAAACGTCTCGTGGAGCATAAACATGATGTTGTCATCCTGCTCGACTCAATCACCCGTCTTGGCCGAGCCTATAATACCGTTGTGCCGAGCTCTGGAAAGGTGCTGACGGGAGGTGTTGATGCGAACGCACTGCAGCGGCCCAAGCGCTTCTTCGGTGCCGCACGGAACATCGAAGAAGGCGGTTCGTTGTCGATCATCGCCACTGCGCTGATCGACACTGGTAGCCGCATGGACGAGGTTATTTTTGAAGAGTTCAAAGGTACGGGTAACTCTGAAATCGTTCTTGACCGTAAGGTTTCGGACAAGCGGATATTCCCGTCTCTCGACGTTGGTAAGTCTGGTACTCGTAAGGAAGAACTGTTGGTCGAAGAAGGCAAGCTCAAGAAGATGTGGGTGCTTCGCCGCATTCTCATGCAGATGGGTACCGTCGACGCGATGGAGTTCCTGCTTGATAAGATGAAGGATTCGAAGACCAACGAAGATTTCTTCGATTCGATGAACCAGTAAGATAGAAGGCCGGTTAGAATGTTTGAGTTTGTGATTGCAACCGCTGGTGCCGCGACGTCTTTAGGCGGTCCAGCCGATATTTGGGCCGCGATAGTCAAAGATTTTTCTAACATCGGCGAGCCCGCTGCTTTCGCTGCCTTTATTCAGGTACTACTAATCGATCTAGTTCTTGCCGGTGATAATGCGATCGTCGTCGGTGCGCTCGCGGCAGGACTACCGGCAGACCAACGGAAAAAGGTCATCTTGATTGGTGTGTTGGCCGCACTCGTTTTGCGGATCATTTTCGCCCTCATGGTTACATGGCTTCTTGGCATTGTCGGACTAGTTCTTGCCGGGGGTTTGCTGCTGCTGTGGGTTGCATGGCGCATGTACCGCGATATTGCAGGTCATGCAGGTGAATCCGCTGGGTCACCCGAAATCTCAGGTGATGAACACTCCGGCCTTAAATCCACCAAGACCTTTGCGGGCGCAGCGTGGGGCGTTGCCGTTGCCGACGTCTCTATGAGCCTAGATAATGTGCTTGCCGTCGCTGGTGCTGCCCGTGAGCATCCCGGTATTCTCATTGTAGGGCTTATTTTTGCAGTTGCCTTGATGGGTGTCGCAGCCAACATTATCGCTCAGTATATCGAGCGGTATCGCTGGATTGCTTGGGTTGGCTTGGTCGTGATCGTTTATGTTGCGGGTAAAATGATCTGGGAAGGTTGGCACGAGGTTCAACCCCATGTCCTAGCGATCACAGGGATGTGAGAATTGAGGCCTCCTAGTTGGGGCCCTTTTTCGTTTCAAGTCAGATGTTTGGCAAAGAAAGCTGCCGTTCGTGAATCAGCTAGGGTCGCGCCAGCATCGTCTCGCCGTTCGCCCATTTCCGTAGCGAAGCCATGGTCGAGGCCGGCATAATCGTATAGCGTCACTTTTGGGTGGCTATCCAATCCGGCATGGATCGCCGCCTGTGCCTCGGACCCCACGAAATGATCGGCAGTGGGAATGTGCAGCAAAAGTGGGTTAGCGATAGCATGTGCTTCGTTGAGTATTTGGTCGATCATTACCCCATAATAGCCGACCGACGCGTCAATATCTGTTCGCGCCGCCGCCATATAAGCTAGACGTCCGCCAAGGCAGTAGCCTACACAACCGATATTGCGCACCTGTGAGTGTCCTGCAACACCTGCGCGAACGGCGTGAATAACTGCTTCGATATCTTTTACCCCGTCATTGGGGTCATATTGGCCGAAATAACCGAAGGCTTGTTGCAACTCGGCCTCTACATCGGGGTTTAGCTGTACGCCGGGGGCAAAGCGCCAAAAAAGATCTGGCGAAATGGCGAGATAGCCTTCTTCAGCAAGTTTATCGCATTTTTGCCGAATCCCCGGATTTACGCCGAAGATTTCCGGGATGACGATTATTGCAGCCTTCGCCGCACCTGCTGGTGCCGCTAGATAGGCATCAAACAAGGCATCCTCGTCCAATGTTTTGATCTTCACTATATCACCCATAAACTGTCCTTTGGTCGGCAATTGCTTGATTCGGCTTTGGCTCTATAGTGGCGTCAGTTCGAGGGAAATGGAAGGAGGGCGAGGGCCCATGAAGATGAATATAGAGATAGATTGCTCGCCAGAAGAAGCGCGCGCTCTGCTGGGTTTGCCCGATGTGACTGAAGCCAATGAAGCCTATGTGCAGAACATCACGAAGTTGATGAAAGGCGCAGGCGGGATTGAGCAATTGCAGGAGTTGGGTAAGCAAATCGCACCGATGGGGCAGATGGGCCTTCAACTGTTTCAGCAGCTGATTGAGACAGGGGCAAAAGCAGCCTTTTCCGGCGTTACGCCGAAAGACAAGAAATAATCCCAAAATATGCCCGCCACTGACACGATTTTTGCGCTGTCGAGTGGCGCCCCGCCTGCTGCTATTGCGGTGATGCGGATTAGTGGTCCTGATTCTGTTAACTCGGCTGAAGCTTTGGCGGGGTCTGCCCCGGCGGCGCGGCGGGCTTCTTTGCGGACTTTGCGGGATGCTTCGGGGGAGGTGTTGGATCGGGCGTTGGTGTTGGTTTTCCCCGGGCCTGACAGCGCGACGGGGGAGGATCTGGTGGAGCTGCACCTGCATGGCGGTCGGGCGGTGGTGCGTGCCGTGTCTGCTGCGCTTGCAGCGCTGCCAGGACTGAGGCCTGCAGAGGCCGGGGAGTTTACCCGGCGGGCTTTCTTGAATGGCCGGATGGACCTGAATGAAGCCGAGGGGTTGGCGGACCTGCTATCGGCTGAAACCGAATGGCAACGCCGGGCGGCAGGCGCGATGATGGGCGGGGCCTTTTCTCGCCGGATCGAACAATGGCGGCAGGAGGTGCTCGTCCTGTCCGCGCTGACCGAAGCGGAGCTTGACTTTTCCGACGAAGGGGATGTCGAGACGCAAAATAAACACAAAATATCAGAAGGTTGCAACAGACTTCATGACGCCATCCGGGCCTTGGTCGAGGCCCCAGGGGTCGAGAAATTGCGCGACGGTTTGCGTGTTGTGCTCGGCGGTCCACCTAATAGCGGCAAGTCAACACTGCTCAACGCCCTCGTGGCCCGTGACGCTGCAATTGTGTCCGACATTGCCGGCACCACGCGCGATGTGATTGAGGTACCGGTATCGATCGGTGGCATTGCTTTCCTGTTTTTGGACACAGCGGGCCTGCGCGATGCGACCGACGACCGGATCGAGGCGATCGGGATTGAACGCACCCGGGCCGCGATGGATAGCGCCGACATCCTGTTATGGCTGGGGGAGGAGGGCACAGGACCCGCCCACCCGCATTTGGTGGAGATCGCAGCCAAAGCCGACGATCCCACGCATGCCCGCAAAGGACCTGATGCGGTTACCGTATCCGCAAAGACCGAAGAGGGAATGGCCCAGCTGGTTGCCACCCTGACCGACATCGCCAAGGGGCTTTTGCCCCCGCCGGATCAGTTTGCGATCAATGCCCGTCAGCGCGACCTGTTGGCCCAATGCGCGTCCGCACTGACCCAGGCTGCGGAGGCCGACGACTGGCTGATCACCGCCGAACATCTCCGTCAGGCACGTCTTGCTTTGGATGCGCTGACAGGGCGGGCGCACACCGAAGATCTGCTGGATACGCTTTTTGGCCGATTCTGCGTCGGAAAATAATCTGTTTCACGTGAAACACCCCCAACCACTTTGACCCCGCCGCCGGGCTGCGCTATGCGCGCGCCATGCGCAGTGATGTGGACATATTGGTTATTGGCGGAGGCCATGCGGGCACCGAAGCCGCGGCGGTTGCGGCGCGGATGGGTGTGCGGGTTGCTCTGGTCAATTTCGACAAGACGACTATTGGCGCCATGTCCTGTAACCCGGCCATCGGTGGCTTGGGTAAGGGGCATCTGGTCCGCGAAGTCGACGCCTTTGATGGACTGATCGCGCGCGCGGCCGACGATGCGGCGATCCATTACCGGATGCTCAACGCCTCCAAAGGGGCGGCGGTACAGGGGCCGCGTGTTCAGGCCGATCGTGCCCTGTTCAAGGCATCGATCCAGCGCCAGTTGGCCTCTTTGCCGAATTTGACGATCGTCGAAGGCGAGGCCGCCGCGCTTCGCTTTGCACCGGAAAATGCCCAGCGCGTAGTCGGTGTGGACCTGGCAGATGGCAGCAGCATAGGTTGTTCCGCCGTCATATTGGCAACCGGTACCTTTCTGGGTGGAAAATTATTCCGCGGGGAAGAGCGTCTGGAAGGTGGCCGGATAGGCGAATCCTCGGCACTCAAACTGGCAGACCAGATTCGCGGCGCGGGTTTACCCATGGCTCGCCTGAAAACCGGCACACCGCCACGTCTGGATGGCCGGACCATAAACTGGGCACAACTGGATGTGCAGCCGTCCGACGATGGGTCGTGGACCATGTCGCCGCTAACGACGCGCCGCCATATCCCGCAGCTTTTTTGCGCCGTCAGCCGTACCAATAGCGAAACCCATGATATCATTCGTAGCGGTTTGGATCGTTCACCGCTTTTCGGTGGCGACATTGCGGGGCAGGGGCCGCGTTACTGCCCCTCCATCGAAGACAAGATCTTCCGCTTTGGGGATCGCGACGGACATCAGGTATTTCTGGAGCCTGAAGGTCTGGACAGCTTTCTGATCTACCCGAACGGCATTTCCACATCGTTGCCGACCGATATCCAGATGGCAATGGTCCGGTCCATGGCTGGTCTGGAGCAGTGCGAGATTGTTGTCCCCGGCTATGCCGTGGAATATGATCATATAGACCCGCGCGCGCTGGACGCCAGTCTCGCGGTCCGGGGCTTTGAAGGCCTCTACTGTGCCGGACAAATCAACGGCACAACGGGTTATGAGGAGGCGGCTGCACAAGGTCTGATCGTTGGTATGGGTGCAGCATCCCGCTTTTTGGGCCGTGAAATGCCTGCGCTGGACCGGTCTAACAGCTATCTGGCTGTCATGGTGGATGACCTGATCCTGCAGGGCGTCACAGAGCCATACCGGATGCTCACAGCACGCGCCGAATATCGGTTGCGGCTTCGCGCCGACAATGCGTCCACGCGGTTGACGCCTATGGCCTTGCAGTCGGGATGTGTAGGTGAAGAACGTGCGCTATGGTTTAACGAGCGCTTGTGGGAGAAGCAGGCCCTGGAAGCCAACCTCGCGCAGCAATATTCGGCCGACCAATTGCTCCGTCATGGTCTGGATGTGAAGCGCGATGCAGGCCGGATGTCGCTTTATGAGTGGCTCCGCTTTCCTTCGGTGACCGTGCGAGACCTTCTTTCTGTTTCACGTGAAACAGCTTGGGAAGGGGATGCGACCCTGTTGGATGAACTGGAGCAAGACGGGCGTTATGCCCCCTATATCGACCGGCAAGAGAATGAAATTCGCGATATTGCCGCAAATGAAAAGGTCCTGCTGCCTGAGTGGATCGACTATCGCGCGATTGCCGGTCTGTCGAACGAGATGGTCGAGCGACTGGACGCAGCACGTCCGGAGAATCTGGCGGCGGCGGCACGGGTCCGCGGGGTCACGCCTGCCGCGCTGGTTGCAATCATGGTCCATGCCAAACGGGCACAGCAGATCAGCGATGTGGCCGCATGACCGAAGCAGACGCCCGCATGTGGTTAGAAGAGAATTTCACTGTTTCACGTGAAACAGAGGAGAAGCTTGAAGCCTTTATCGCTTTTTTGAAACGCGAGGCAGAGAGCCAAAATCTGATCTCCGCATCAACTCTCGATCATATCTGGGATCGCCATATTGTCGACAGTGCGCAGCTTTTGCGCTTCTGTCCTGAAGGTCCGCAGACATGGATAGACCTTGGTTCCGGGGCAGGCTTTCCGGGGTTGGTCGTTGCGCTGCTCAGTTCGCATCGGGTGACCTTGGTGGAATCGCGTGGACGGCGGATCGAATATCTCCAGCGCGCCATTGCCTTGCTCGATCTGGAATCGCAGGTCACCGTTGCGGGTATGCCGTTGGAGCGTGTTGAAACTGCCCCATATTCGGTCATCAGTGCGCGGGCCTTTGCCCCGTTGGACAAGTTGTTCGACCTTGCCGCACGATTTTCCACAAATAAGACGTTATGGCTGTTACCAAAGGGCCGAAATGCGGTTAAGGAATGGGAAGGGGTCAAATCGGTCTGGAAAGGGGAATTCCGGATCGAGTCGAGTGTGACCGATGCCGAAGCCGGCATATTGGTCGGGCATTTGACAGGAAAAGACGAAAAACACACCGCTGCGGCGGCAAAGAGGCATCAGAGACGATGATTCGAATTGCTATAGCGAACCAGAAAGGCGGCGTCGGCAAAACCACGACCGCAATCAATCTTGCGACGGCTCTGGCGGCAAGTGGCTGGCGCTGTGTGCTGGTGGATCTTGATCCGCAAGGCAACGCCTCAACGGGTCTCGGGCTGAAACAGGCCGAGCGTGTGCATAGCAGCTATGATCTGTTGCTGGGCGATGCCTCGTTGAAAGACGCTGCCATTCCGACGATGATTCCCAATCTGGATATTGTGCCGGCGACCGTTGATCTGTCGGGCGCGGAAATCGAGTTGGTGGAATATGAAGACCGGACCGGACGGCTGAAGGCGGCCTTTGACAAGTCGGATACGCATTGGGACATCTGCCTGATCGATTGTCCGCCGTCGCTGGGCCTGCTCACGATCAATTCTCTCGTCGCGGTGGATTCGATATTAGTGCCCTTGCAGTGCGAATTCTTCGCATTGGAAGGATTAAGCCAATTATTACAAACGGTTGAGCGAATACAGAAGCGCTTCAATCCCAATTTAGCGATTATGGGCGTGGCGTTGACCATGTATGACCGTCGGAACAGGCTCACCGACCAGGTGGCCGATGATGTGCGCAGTTGTCTTGGCGCTTTAGTGTTCGAAACCGTGATTCCGCGCAATGTCCGCTTGTCCGAGGCACCTAGCCATGGCTTGCCTGCTTTGGTCTATGACCATCGCTGCTCGGGATCCGAAGCTTATATGAATTTGGCGCGCGAACTCATCGGGCGCATGCCGACACGGGAACTGGCTGCATGACTCCGGACGAATCGGTCGAAAAGACACCGCTGCGTAAGAAAATGGGTTTGGGTCGAGGCCTCGACGCGTTGCTGGGTGAAGCCATTCGCGGAGAATCCTCCAGCACACCGTCACCTGCGGCCGAGAATTTGGCCACACAGGGTGTCGCATTAATCGCTGTTGCGAGCATCCGGCCCAATCCTGAACAGCCGCGTCGCCATTTTGCCGAAGAAAAGCTCGAAGAGCTTGCGGCAAGCATCCGCCGCCATGGTATTATCCAGCCGATTGTGGTGCGGCCTTTGGACGATGGGTACCAGATTGTTGCAGGGGAACGCCGTTGGCGTGCGGCACAGCGCGCACAGATTCACGAAGTGCCCGCAATTGTGCGCAATTTCGACGATGCCGAGACACTGGAAATCGCGCTTCTTGAAAATATCCAGCGGCAGGACCTCAATCCGATCGAAGAAGCCGAAGCGTACCGCAAGCTGACCGAATTGTTCGGGCATAGCGCCGCTGCTCTGGCTGATCTGGTGCACAAATCGCGCAGCCATGTCGCCAATATGATGCGTCTGCTCGATCTGCCCGCGCCGATTCGCGACCTGGTGATCGAGGAAAAGCTGTCTATGGGGCATGCCCGCGCTTTGCTGGGCAGCGACGATGCCGTGCGACTGGCGATTGTGGTGATCAAGCAGGGCCTTTCGGTTCGCGCCACCGAAGCGCTCGTCAAAAAAGGCCGCGCTCCGCAAGGGCAGGGTGGCGCGTCGCGCGTTTCCGCGGGATCGGACAATGCCGACATCCACGCGGTTGAAACGCATCTGGGCGACTTGCTGGGCCTGAAGGTCAAGATCAACCAGCGCAACGCCACCGGGGCAGGGTCGGTAACATTCGAATATGGCAGTCTCGACCAGCTCGATATGTTGTGCCAGCGGTTAACCGGCGAGAAATTCTGAGAATTTCTGGTCGGGGCGTTAAGGCTCCGATCGCCTCTTCTTGCAAAATTTACATCTTTCGTGCCCGCCGCTTGGCCGGGCTGTTGCTGTTTTCAGCTTTCGAAAATGGCGCTCTTCTGCGGGTTTGGCCGACTATTGATGCCCGTTAGGGCACCGAAATGGTAAGCTTCTATTAACCATGACATGCAGCAAAGCCTTATGATTCGATGTGCATAAGCGACCCTTGAATGCAGTGGGGCATTCTAATCTGCTTATGTCACAAAGGACCAGTATATGTTGAACAAGTCGAAAATCGCCCTTGCTGGCGCAATCGCAGCTGCCGCTTTGGTTTCGACCGGCGCCAATGCCGCAACCCAGACCGCAACTGCGGAAGTTGATATCCTTGCTGCCGTGCAGCTTGCACAGAATGACGGCCTTGACCTGGGCGTTGTTGCTTCGAGCGCTGCCGCTGGCACCGTTACCCTGCCAACCACATCGAACACCCGCACCTGCTCGGCAGGCGTGACCTGCGTCGGCACCGCCCTGCGCGGCCGCTTCACCGTTTCGGGCGCGACTTCGGGCTATGTCGTAGGCGTTACCGTTCCTGCTTCGACCACGCTGTCTTCGGGTGCCAACTCGATGACGCTGACGCTGAACCCTTCGATCACGTCGTTCACCTCGACCGGTGCGGCTGAAGTATTCTTCGTTGGTGGCACGCTGTCCGTTGGTGCGAACCAGGCTGCAGGCACCTACACCGGCACGTACAACGTATCGGCTGACTATCAGTAATAGCCCCGCGTCTCCGGACGCAGGTTAGGGAGAGCAACCCCCGGTGGCCCAGCGTCACCGGGGGTTTTCTTTGTCCGAAATCCATTCGTTAGCCGGATGGTAACCATATTCTGGCATGCCCGCATCATGGACCCGTGCGGACAGGCGACCAGGCCGGACTCCGCACAACATGTGGATGGGGAATATTTATGCGCACACGGCTCTTTTTGGCATGCCGTCATTTTGCCGCCCGAATCATTATGGGCAGTGCTCTCTTGGGTGTGGTCACAACAGGCGTTGCGGCGCCCGCCCATGCCGCGGGGGATCTTCTGATCGCGCCGACGCGTGTCATATTGGATGGCCGGCGTGGGACTGAGGTTATCCTCAACAATATTGGAGATGAAGAGGCGACCTATCGCATCACGCTCGAACTGCGGCGGATGAACGATCAGGGGCGGCTTGACGATGTCGATGTGACGGCCGCGAACGACAAAGAAAAATCCGCGCTCGATGTCATCCGCTACGCCCCGCGCCGCGTGACGCTGCCGCCCAACCAGCCGCAGTCGATCCGCATCGGCTTGCAGGCAATCGATGCGCTGCCCGACGGCGAATATCGGGCCCATATGCTCTTTCGCGCCATTCCCAAGACGCCTGCCGCTGATGGTTCGGCTGATGCCGGCAACAGTCTGCGCATCCAGCTGATCCCTATTTATGGAATCAGCATCCCTGTGATCGTCCGCAAGGGCAATCTGCAGGGAACCGCCGCATTGACCAATGTGCGCATGGGCAAGGACAATGAAGGCCCGACCCTCGAATTCAATATGGCGCGTCAGGGTGATAAATCCATTTTCGGCGAGATCCACGTAACCAAGCCCGGCCAGTCCGAGCCGCTGTCGGTTGCCAAGGGCATCGCCATCTATCCTGAAGTTGCCAGCCGATCGGTCTCGCTCCCCCTTCCACCGGAAGTCGCGGCGAAGATGAAGGGCGATATCGTGCTTTCCTATTATGAAGCCCCCGAGGCCGGTGGCGGATTGATCGCACAGGTGCGCACCGTCCTTCCCTAAGGGGCTGAAGGCGCCACTTTCTGAACGTCATGCGTAGATATTTTCATAAGGCCGCACAGGCACTGACGGCGTTGGCCGTGGCGACGGGGATGCTCACCATTCCCGTCGCTTCGGCGCGTGCGTCGACCTGGCAGCCAAATGAAGATGACGCGCTCTTGTTCGATGTCCGCGTCGGCCAATGGCGCGTGGGCGAGGGCGTGCGCGGTTATCAAACCGATAGCGGCGTGTGCGTCGACTTTGCTGATGTCATCATTGCCTTTGATCTTCCCGTCCGTGTCGACAAAAAGTCGCGCCGCGCAACTGGCTGGTTGTTCGAAGAAAGCCGCACCTTCACCCTCGACCGGGAATCCAATACGGTACAAATCGTGAACAAAAGCGCGCCGGTCGCCGCCAATGCAATCCGCGATGTGCCCGAAGGCTGGTGTGTCGATACCAAGGTGCTCGCCAGCTGGCTGAATGTCGAGGTGAAGGCCGATCTGTCCAACGCGCTGCTGATCATCAGCGCGGACCGCAAACTGCCGTTTGAGCTCGCCGAAGAGCGCAAGGCGCGGGCGGGCAAGGTGCGGCCGACCAAAGCCTTTGACCTCGCCAGCCTGCCCCAGGCCCGCGACCCCTATAAAATGTTCCGCACGCCCTCTGTCGACGTCGTGGCGTCAGTCAGCGCCGCCCGCGACCAGCGCAGCGGCCGCCGTTTGGACGCGCGCTATGAAATTTACGCCAGCGGCGAGGTCGCAGGCGCCTCCTTCGATGCACGTCTGTCGTCCGACGACAGGGGCGTGCCCGAAAATCTACGCATGCGCGCCTATCGTACCGATCCGGAGGGTGGCCTGCTTGGTCCGCTGAAGGCGACGCATTGGGCGCTGGGCGATGTCTCGACCAATGTAACGCCGCTCGGTATCCAGACCACCGCAGGCCGTGGCGCGTTCGTCACCAACCGCCCGCTGAACCGCCCCGACAGTTTCGATCGCACCGTTTTCCGCGGCGAGCTGCCCAATGGGTGGGATGCTGAACTGTATCGCAACGAACAGCTGATCGGCTATGTCCAGAGCCGGGGCGATGGCCGCTACGAATTTCTCGATGTACCGCTCCTCTACGGGCAGAACCGCTTCGAAGTCGTGCTCTACGGTCCGCAGGGTCAGATCCGCCGCGATGTGAAGATGATCCCGGTGGGCCTCGGTTCCATCCCGCCGCGCGAAACCTATTATTGGGCAGGGGTGCAGGATGCGGGGCGCGACCTCATCAATCTGGATGGCGTCGATCCCAATGACTATCTCGGCTGGCGCGGCGGGTTTGGGGTCGAGCGCGGTCTTGACCCCAAGACGTCAGTCGCGGCCTCCTTTGTCAGCGCGGTTTTGCGCGGGCAACGGAACTATTATCTCGAAGGATCGGTCCGCCGCGCCATCGGCCCCACCTTGGTCGAGTTGGCGAGCGCGGCCAATCTGGTGGGTGGCTATGCCCTGCGCGGACAAGTCCTCGCGCAGGTGGGCGAGACCTTGATCAGCGGCGAAAGCGCCTGGCTGCTCGGCGGCTATGAAAGCGAACGCTATGACCGCGATGTCCGCCGCTTCAACAGCCTGTCGGTCGACCACAGCTTCCGCTTTGGCCGTCATTATTTCCCGATCCGTGCCGAAGTGCGCTATATCGACCGTATCGATGGCGGCCACCGGTTGGAAGTTGAGTCGCGATTATCGTTTAATATCAATAAGATAAATGCAAGCGCCGAATTGGACTGGGTGAAAGACCAAAGCCCGTTCGGAATAAGCCCCGACGCGCGGCTCGACGCATCACTGCGCCTGTCGGGCCGCATCGGTGGCCTGCGTTTGCGCGGCGAGGCGACGGTCGGGCTGACCGGCGATAGCGGTTTTCGCGAGTCCAAGATCACGGCGGAATGGCGCGCCGGGGAAAAGTCCGACTGGAAAGTCGAAGCCGGCTATTCGAACGGCGATTCCCGTGGACGGCTGGCCCTCGGCCACACCCGCCGCTTCAAACATTTTGCGCTGACTGGCCAGGTCGAGGCCGCCAGCGACGGTTCGGTCGCCGCCGGTCTGAACTTGGCGTTCAGCATCGGACCAAACCCGCACGATGGCGGTATGCGCTTTGCATCCGAAAAGCTCGCGTCCACGGGGCAGGCCTTCGCCGTCGTGTTCCAGGACGAAAATGCCGACGGCATCCGTCAACCGGGCGAGGCGGTACAAAAGGAAGTGGAGCTGACCGCCGGATCGTCGGCGCGCGGCCCGCCAACCGATGCCGAGGGCCGGACCATCCTCGATGGCTTGCAACCTTATGAGCCGGTTCTGATCGGAATCGATGCGTCCAGCCTGCCCGATCCCTTTGTCCAACCTGCCACCAGCGGCATCGTCGTGACCCCGCGTCCCGGCGTGCCCGTTGTTATCGAACTACCGCTGGTTTCGGCAGGCGAGATTTCCGGCCAATTGCAACGCGAAGGCGGAAAAATCCTGAGCGGGGTCGATATCGAACTGGTGGACAAAAACGGCCGGGTCGTGAAGACAACGCGCAGCGAATATGACGGGTTCTTCCTGTTCGAATTCGTGCCCTATGGCCGCTATAGCCTGCGCATTGCCGCACTGGCGGCCAATGTCGTCGGTGTTGAAATGACCCTGCCGTCGGTCGCGAACCTCGGGAAGGATAGCGGAAGCGTCGACTTAGGCATCGTCACTGCGCGTGCCGCACAACGGGTTGCCGGATTGGCGCCGCCTGCGCAGGGGCCTTGAGGCGTACTCGTATATTCGTTCGCGCGAAGGCACGAAGACACGGAGACGTAGCCCAAACCCTCTCCCTTTGGGAGAGGATACGAAGCCTTGGCCGCAAGGCCTAGGTGAAGTTGGTGAGGGGCTCCGACGGTGAAGATTGTGCACCAACTCCCCCTCTCCACTCCGTCTAAAGACTACGGACCTCTCCGCTGAGCCGAAGGCGGCCAGACGCCAACGGGAGAGGGGGGTTATGTCTGCAATTAGGGTATACAAATCGAAAGCGGACTGTCCAGATACGACAACATTGCCGTCGTTTGACGAGCCCCAACCTGATGCTACACAGTGACAGTGAAAATAGACACTGGCCTTATTAAGCAATCGCTAAAAGCCGCTGTTGTTGCCGCGTATGTTGGAGCTTTGATCTCGTTTTGGATTTCTCTGGTTTGGCGTTTACAGACTGGTGCGGATGCCCGCATGTGTCCCGTAGGGTCGCAAGACCTGACAGATTGGTGCACGTTGGGCGAGATGTCGCTGGCATTCTCACTTACTTTTCTATGGGCGCTTTTTGCCACGCCAGTTGCGTTAGTCATAACTCTGCCATGCGCAATCGCTCTTGGATTGCTGGCGCCTCGAATTGAAAGTCGCTTGCGCGCGAGTGCACTGTCATTCGTGCAATATGGGTTAGCCGCAGGATTAGGCCTCGCAGTAGGACTGGTTTTGCAAGTTGTTGCGGGAGGTGTGATTGCAGCTCTTGCAGGCGCGTGGACCTTCCGGCGGGCAAGGTATTCCCATAGCGCGCATCAGTAACGCTGGGATGTAATAGACCCCTCAGGTGAACGTCCGCTTCCCACAACAAAGCCGCCAAACCGGACTGTCAGGACACGACAACATTGCGGACATCGTCCGGACAAGCAATATTTCTCATACATAGACGTTCGTCGCATTTTTCCGTTTGACGCCAGCGCAGTAGCTGAAGGACAACACTGATCTATCCGAGCTATTGGCCAGAGGGCGGTACGAATGAAGTTTCTGAAAGCTGCTGTCGCGTTGATGACACCCATTGTTTTGATTTCCTGTACTGGACCAGCCGCCGAAAGGAATTCGGATTCTAAAATACCGCTCATCGCAAGCGCTGTTGCCAAGCCAGCAATGGATTTTTCTCACCCAGGAGCGCTGGTTTCTGATGTTGAACTGGCACTTGTGACCAGCAAAATCGTCGCAGGAGAAAGCCCTTGGTCGGAAGAATTTGAACGAGCCAAGAATTCAGATTTAGCTAGCAGAAAACCAACGGGACAAATCAACATAGATTCCAGAAATGACAATGAAGCTGATCTTTTGCGTGATGATGCAATAGCCGCTTATACGCAGGCACTCTTATGGCGATATTCAGGTGATGAAACTTACGCCATTGGAGCGATTAAAATTCTGAATACCTGGGCGAATTTTGAAGGCTTTTCGGCAGGCACCGATCAAGATAAGCTTTTGGCGGGTTGGACAGGAGCAACATTGGCACCCGCTGCCGAAATTATGCGTACCTATCCCGGTTGGCGCGCTGATGAAATCATAAACCTCCAATTAATGTTCCGGCGCGCTTTTTATAAGCAATTGATTGTTGCCAGCAGTTGGAATGGCAATGTCGATTTGACACAGATTGATGCTATGTTGGCAATCGCGGTCTTCAACGAAGACGAAGAGCTATTCAACAAAGGCTTGATGCGGTTCAATACCCGTCTACCCGCTTACATTTACCTGGCCGTCGACGGCGCGGCGCCCGAAGCCATTGCGGGCGATAACAGAAACGTTCGGAAATTTTGGTTTCAACCTAACCGCTGGGTAAACGGCCTGACACAGGAAAGCTGCAGAGACAATGGGCATCACAGCCAATATGGCGTGGGATCAGCGCTGCACGCTGCAGAAACGGCGTGGCACCAAGGCATAGACATATACACCAAAAATCAAGAAAGGCTGACCGCTGCGATGGAGCTATTAGCCGGTCAACTTCTGACAGGATCAATGCAGGGAATTTGCCCGAATGATCAGGTCACGCCTAATCGATTCAATACATGGGAGGTGGGATACAATCATTTTCATGGTCGAAAAGGCCTTGACCTACCTAACACTAGAAAATTGATCTTGCAGCAAATTCGGAGCAGTAACTCACGAACCGATTGGAACTTGAATTACGAAACACTGACCCATGGCAGACCTGCAGCCGTCGCCCCTGTAATGCCGAAGTAATCAGCTTCGAAATAACTGCCCTTCAAAAATCCAAGCCGAAATCTGACCGTCCGCTATCCACAACATTGCGGTCTATCACCTACCTTCTAAAGCACCGTCACCCTGGCACAGGTTAAGGGTGACGGTGGTGTGGAGGAAGGAAGCCGTCGCTCGCCTCCCCTAAAACAAAGGCATTTGTCCCCCACGCTGTAACTTTACCGCTATTCTCTGCGAACTCCCTCTGGCAGGATAATCGGGCGATCAGGGAGCAGATATATGGAGCAGGCGGATCTTAAGCCGGGGGATGTGGTCAAGCGGCATCGCTTGTCGACGCGGCTGTGGCACTGGACTAATGCGCTGACCCTGCTTGTCATGTTGATGAGCGGATTGATGATCTTTAATGCGCATGGACGGCTCTATTGGGGCCAATATGGCGCGAATGACGACAAGGCCTGGCTGGTCATCGACGATGCGGGCGACACCGGATTCGTCGAACTCGCCGGGGTGCGGGTGGAAACCACAGGCGTTCTCGGCATCTGGACCAATGCGGAAGGCGAGGTGAAGCGCCGCGCCTTTCCCTATTGGGTCACCATTCCTTCGGGCTATGATCTGCAGGCGGCACGGCGCTGGCATTTTACCTTTGCATGGATATTGGCGGTCGCTTTGACGCTGTATATGGTCCGTTCGTTGTGGAACGGACATGTACGCAACGATCTGCATATCCGCAGACGGGAATGGTCTGTCTCCCATATCTGGCACGATATCAAAGACCATGCGCGGTTGCGCTTTCCCACCGGGGCGGCGGCCAAGGACTATAATATCCTGCAAAAATTCGCCTATATCTCGGTCATCTTCATCATGCTGCCGCTCATCATATTTACCGGCCTCACCATGTCGCCGGCGATGAATGCCGCGTGGCCGTGGTTGCTTGACCTGTTTGGCGGGCGGCAGTCGGCGCGATCGATCCATTTCCTATGTGCCTTCGGGCTGGTCGGATTCTTCTTCGTGCATATGGCGATGGTCGTTCTGGCAGGACCCGTGAACGAGGTGCGTTCCATGATTACCGGTAAATACCGGTTGCCCGGAAAAGCCGAGCCTGCGCCCGCGCCCGAACCCGTATTTGTGGAAGGAGAAGCGGCATGAGCGATTCCAGCATCCTATTGCCCCGTCGCCGCTTCCTGACCGGAGCCGCCCTGGGCGGCAGCGGCCTGTTGCTTTCAGGCTGCGATGCCCTGACCGAGGATCCCGGCTTCCGCTCCATCCTGCGTACAGGCGAAGCACTGAACAAGGGGGCGCACCGCTTGATCATGGACCGCGGTGCACTTGCCCGCGAATTTAGCGAAAGCGATATGTCGCCGACCTTCAAGGCCAATGGCTCGATCAGCGGCGGGACACCGGAATATGCGGCGCATGTGGCCGACAAATTCGCCCGCTGGTCCTTGCGGATCGACGGCATGGTCAAGAACCCGCAGAATTTCGATCTCAAAACCCTGATGGGGATGCCGTCGCGCGAACAGATTACGCGCCATGACTGTGTCGAAGGGTGGAGCGCGATCGGCAAATGGCGGGGCACACCGCTGCGCCTGTTGTTGCAAGCGGCGGGCCTATCGACCCGCGCGCGTTTCATTGTCTTTCACTGCGCGGACCAATGGGGGCCGGGCATGCCCTATTATGAATCGGTCGATCTGATCGATGCCTTCCATCCGCAAACCATTTTGGCGTGGAGCATGAACGACGGCATATTACCTGTGAAACATGGTGCCCCCTTGCGCCTGCGGGTCGAACGGCAATTGGGCTATAAGCAGGCCAAATATGTCATGCGCGTCGAGGCAACCGACGATCTTTCCAAATTCTACGGCGGCAAGGGCGGCTATTGGGAAGATGCCCATGACTATGACTGGTATGCCGGAATTTAGGTCGGTAGTGACCGCATAAGCCGGCGCGCGCGTTTAGGACCGGATGCGGTTGGGGAACAGGCGCTTGAGATTGGCGACCTTGGGCTTGTCCCAGGCAACGATATAGGGATGGGCCGGGTTCTTCGCCATGAAGTCCTGATGATATCCTTCAGCAGGGTAAAAGCTGAAGCTTTCGATCTTCGTCACGATCGGTTTCTTCCAATATCCGGCCTTGTTCAACTGCGCGATATAGGCCGACGCTGCGGTGCGTTGTGCGGCATTGGCGGGGAAGATGGCGGTGCGGTACTGGCGGCCGGTGTCGGGACCCTGCCGATTCAACTGGGTCGGATCATGCGTCACCGAAAAGAAGATGTGCAACAGATCATTATAGCTGACGACGGCGGGATTATAGCGGATGCGGACCGATTCCGCATGGGCCGTGCTCCCGCTGCTGACGCTTTCATAGTCGGCGCTGGCCTTGGTCCCGCCGGAATAGCCGGACTCGACACTGGTAACGCCCTTGACGCGTTCGAACACGCCTTCGATGCCCCAGAAACAGCCACCGGCAAAGACAGCCGTCTGGGTGCCCTTGGGCTCGGTGATGGGGGCCTTGGGGGCGGCAATAGCGATGCCTTCGGCGGCATGGGCCATGGCGATGGGTGATGCGCCTTCGGGTCCGCAAGCGGCGGTGAAGGCGAGTGCCGTTGCCAGAAGCAACAGGCGGGGCGTGCGTTTATTGCGGGGCAGGGGACTCGACATCGACAGGCGCTCCAACCGTAATTGAACGTCCCGCGTCTCCGTCTGCACTGCTGGCATTGGCCGGATTGATTACGGTCAGTCCCGCAAGGCCGAGGGCAAAGCCACCGGCGAGGCTGAGGAAAAGATCCGAGCGCAGAAAGTTGAAGATACGGTCCATTGGTTTCTCTTGTTATCGCCTGTTCGGCGGCAGGAGCAGTTACGTTACTCCGCCACAAAAGGTTTCAAGCAGAGGTCACGTTAAATCGTCCTTAACGCGCCGTTTTCTTATGTTCATTTGCGCTCAGACGAGTGCAGCGCACGCCGACTGGATTCGGGTGCAAGCTTCTTTCAGGATTTCCGCCGATGTGGCGTAGGAAATGCGGAAGCCGGGCGACAGGCCAAAGGCAGCACCATGCACGGCGGCGACGCGGTAATCGTCGAGGAAATAGTCGATCAGATCGGCATCGGTTTCGATCTTCTTACCCTTCGGCGTCGTTTTACCCATGACGCCGCTGGCGTCAGGATAGACGTAGAAGGCGCCTTCGGGTGTTGGGCAGCTGAGCCCGGGGGCATCGTTCAGCATCGCCACCACCAGATCGCGCCGTTCCTTGAATGCGGCGTTGCGTTCGCGCAGAAAATCCTGCGGGCCGTTCAACGCGGCGAGAACGGCATATTGGCTGATCGAGCAGGGGTTGCTCGTCGATTGCGACTGAAGATCGCCCATCGCCTTGATCAGCCATTCGGGGCCGCCAGCATAGCCGATGCGCCAGCCGGTCATGGCATAGGCTTTGGACGCGCCGTTCATGGTCAGCGTGCGGTCATAGAGATCGGGGCAGACCTGAAGCATGGTCGCGAACGGCGACTGCGCATACCAGATATGTTCGTACATATCGTCGGTCAGCAGCATGACATGCGGATGTTTCAGAAGCACTTGACCCAGCGCCTCCAGCTCGACTGCATTATAGGCCGCGCCGGTAGGGTTCGACGGCGAATTGAGGATCAGCCAGCGGGTCTTGGGCGTGATCGCGGCGTCGAGCTGTTCCGGTGTGATCTTATAATGCTGCGCGGCGGTCGCCATGATGACGACAGGCGTGCCGCCCGCGAACTGAACGATGTCGGGATAGCTCACCCAATAAGGCGCGGGGATGATGACCTCATCACCCTTGTCGAGTGTTGCGACCAGCGCGTTGAACAATGTGTGCTTGCCGCCCGAGTTCACGGTGATCTGCTTGGGGCTATAATCAATGCCATTGTCGCGCTTGAACTTGGCGATGATCGCCTGCTTCAGCGGGGCGATGCCGTCGACGGCGGTATATTTGGTCATCCCGTCGCGAATGGCCTGGATCGCGGCTTCTTTTACAAAGTCGGGGGTGTCGAAATCGGGCTCGCCTGCGGACAGGCCGATCACGTCAATGCCCTGCGCCTTCAGGTCAATCACCCGGCCCGACATGGCGAGGGTGGCGGAAGGGGCGATCCGGCCGAGGGCGGCGGACAGGCGATCGATCATGGGACTGGCTTTCACGGGCTAAATTGAACGCAAATTGCGTGGCTGCCCCTAATGCCTCACCGAAAATTACGCAACCCTTGTGGCCGGGATTAATCCCCGCAAAGAGTTGCCGACATAAAAAGGTGCGTTGAGATCGGCGGCGAACAGGTCTGCCTCGACCGCTAGCCCATTATCGACCAGTTCGCGCCGCAGCACGGAGGGCAAAAGACCCGTCTCCAGCCGAGGTGTATGCAGCGTCCCGTCCCGCTCGACAAAAAGCGCGGTGATGCTGCCCTCGGTCAGGCGGCCGTCGGCTGTGGTGAACAGGACTTCGTCGCAATCGGGCCGCGACCGGCGCGCCTCGTCGTAAAAGGCACGGTCGCTGGTCTTGTGGCGCAGGCGGAAATCGGCGCTGTCCACGGGAAGCGGCACCACCGCAACACGCCAGCCTGTTGTCTCGTCCAGTGGCCGTACCTCGATCGATAACGCCCCGCCTTTGGACGCGAGCAGCCGGATCTTCGACAGCCGGTCCAGATGAAAGGTTGCGGCGTGCAGCCGGTTGCGTGCCTCGTGCCGGTCGAATTCGAAACCGAAGACCTGCGCGCTTTCCTTCATCCGTTCCAGATGCAGTTCCAGCCGCAATATGCCCTGCGCCGGTTCGAAGCGCATTGTTTCTATCAGGTCAAAACCGGTCCCACCCACCTTTGCAAAATCCCCCTTTGCCAGACATTCCGCCCATTCGGCGTCCACGTCGGAATCCGCAACGATGCCGGACCCCAGCCCCAATGAAACCGTCTTCGTCGTTTCGCACAAGGTAAAAGTGCGGATCGCCACATTAAACGCGGCGTCGCCCCCGGCGTCGATCCGCCCGATGGAACCGCAATAGAGGCCGCGCGGTGCGGCTTCTGTCTCGGCGATGATCTGCATCGCGCGGATTTTGGGGGCACCGGTAATGGAGCCGCATGGGTAAAGCGCCGCGATCACATCCACCGCATCGCGTCCGTGCGCGAGCTCGCCCGTGACGGTCGAGGTCATCTGGTGGACGGTGGGATAGCTTTCGATGTGGAACAGGTCCGGCACGCGCACCGACCCTGCCTCGCACACTCGCGACAGATCGTTGCGCAGCAGGTCGACGATCATCAGATTTTCCGCCCGCTGCTTGGGATCGGTCCGCAGATGTTCGGCCTCCGCCGCATCGGCCGCAGGATCCGCGCGGCGTTCGGCAGTGCCCTTCATCGGCTTGGTCGTCACGCGGCGGTCTTTTGCCGCAAAGAACAGTTCGGGAGAGAAGGAGAGATAATAGCGTTCGCCTGTCCAGACCACGCCGCCATAGCCCGCCGCCGCCCGCGGACGCAGCGCGGCATAGAGCGCGAGCGGGTCCCCGGCATAGTCGGCTAGCAGCGGAAAAGTAAGGTTCGCCTGATAGATATCGCCCGCCTTGATATAGTCCTGCACCGCGGCAAAGGCTTTGGCATAGTCGCTCCGCGAGATCTGCGGGCGCAGCGGCGACAGCCATGCGCCCGCCGGATCGGGCAGGCATGACGCCATGGCGTCTGAGTCAAGCTGCTGATATTCGGTGAATAATCCAAACCAAGCCAGCGTTCCCGACGGCGGCGGACCCAATTGCGGCAAGAGCGCCGCGCCTGCATCATAGCTTAGAAAACCAGCGGCATGCAGCCCGTCGGCGCGTGCTGTGCGAAGCTGTTCGAGCAGCGCGCTTATATCGTCTCCGCTCTGCGCGGTCAGAACCGCGACCGGATCGGAATATAGCCGCGCCGGCGACGCACCTGTCGTGCGGGCGTCGTCCAAAAGGACAAAGGGAGATTTCCGGAAAGCTGGAGCGGGTGAGGGGAATCGAACCCCCGTATTCAGCTTGGGAAGCTGCTGCTCTACCATTGAGCTACACCCGCTTGTCCGCGTGCCATTATCGCGCAGGGGCCAAAATGGCTAGGCCTTTAACCGCGCGGCATGCCATGCAAGATGGTCGGCCATGAAGGTGGAGATGAAATAATAGCTGTGGTCATATCCGGGCTGCATCCGGATGGTCGCCTTTTGCCCCGCCGCTTCGCAAGCCTCGACAAGCAAATGCGTCTTGAGTTGATCGGTGAGGAAATTGTCCGCCTCGCCCTGGTCGACCAGCAGGTCGGGAAGACGGGCACCTGCGGCGATCAGCGCGCAAGCGTCATATTCGGCCCAAGTCTCTCGGTCTGGCCCCAGATAACCACCCAGCGCCTTTTCCCCCCAGGGGCAATTCAGCGGCGAAACGATGGGCGCAAAGGCCGAAGTCGCCTTATATTTTCCGGGATCGCGCAAGGACAAGGTCAGCGCGCCATGCCCGCCCATTGAATGCCCCATGATACCCTGCCGTTCCATGTCGACGGGAAAATGTTCGGCAACCAGACGCGGCAATTCGCTCTCGATATAGCCGCGCATCCGGTAATGTTCGGCGAAGGGTTCGACCAGCGCATTGACATAAAAGCCCGCGCCAAGGCCGAAATCATAGGCCCCGTCGGGATCATCGGGCACGCCCTCACCCCGCGGACTGGTATCGGGCGCAACAAAGATCAGGCCCAGTTCCGAACAGGCCCTGCGAAATTCGCCCTTTTCAGTGACATTGGCATGGGTGCAGGTCAGACCCGACAGATACCAGACCACCGGCAATTTGGCACCCGCCGCGTGGGGCGGGACATAGACCGAAAAGGTCATGTCCGTTCCCGTCGCGGTCGAATGATGTTTGTAGACACCCTGCACACCACCAAAAGCGGTGTTCGTCGAAACCGTTTCAAATGTCATGCAAGATGTCCTTCGGTCAGTCGGTGACGCGGTGCAGCGCGCACAGCTTGTTGCCATCAGGATCGCGCAAATAGGCGAGATACAGCTTCATGCCACCGCCTTCACGCACACCGGGGGGGTCCTCAATTGCCTTGCCGCCATTGGCAACGCCGGCTTCATGCCAGGCATTGGCCTGTTCCGGGGTCATCGCGAAACCGATGGTCATGCCGTTACCACATGTGGCCGGCTGACCGTCGATTGGCGGGGTGACGAGGAACATCGAACCATTGTGCATGTAAATCAGGCGACCCTTGGGGTCCTGGATACCCGGCTTGCCCCCAAAAGCGGCAAAGGTTGCGTCGTAAAAAGCTTTGGAGCGGGCAATATCATTGCTGCCCACCATCATGTGACTGTACATTTTCCTTCTCCTTTAACCCTGTCATTTGGCAAGGGCTCCGCCCGCTTTGACCATCAACCCCCATGGGGTGCAAGTGCAATTTTCTCATTAGAAAATAGATTGGCGGGCTTTCCTGAATTCCGTTTGCACAGGATGTCGTATTTGTTTGGTTCGCACAAAAAAGGCGAAGGCACGAAGAAGTGACGAGAGGCTGTTGGTTCGCTCAAAAACGGTTTGCGCGCTTGCCCCAGTTGCCCTGATCGCATTCGCCGCGGAATTTTGTCGGGCCGTCAATCTTTAGGCGGCCGGTCCGGCGGTTGATTTCCAGCCTTGGTTTGTTGAGGCCATTCAGGCGGTAGCGGGCGGTGATCGTGTCGGGCCCCACATGGACATTTTCGAGTTCCCACCATCCATTGTTGCCGCCGCTGTGGATCGTGGGGATCAGTTTGCCGGTCAGGTGTATGCGGCCCCAGTCGTCGTGCAGTTCGACCTGCAACTCGGAATCAAATTCCTTTGTGGTGTTCTGGATATAGGTTTCAGGCACGAACTTGTTGCGGCGGTGGTCCCATGAATAACCGGTGGCCACCGACGTCCCCGGTTTGCGGCCTTCGCCCCAGCAAATCAAGGTCAGGCTGTTCTCTTCATTTTCATATTCATAGTCGCTGTTGCGTTGCGCCAATGCAGCACCTCCTGCCAGGGCGGCTGCCGTTAGTGCGAGGGTTGCGGCGGTGAGTATAATCGGTCTTTTCATAAAAAGTGCCTTTCAGTCGGAGGTTAAGCTGCAAGCGGTGTCAGGAAAACGGTCGTGCCCAGGATGAGCCAGTCGTTGATGATGTGTGCGCCGGTGCTGACCCACAGATTCTTGGTGTAGATATAGGCCCAGGTCAGGACGAGCCGCGCGCTGCCGATGACAACGATGCACTGCACCCAGTTCCAGTCGTAGGTCGGCAGATGGAGCATGCCGAAGATCAGCGCAGACAGCAGCCATGCAGCGAGTACGGCCTTGTTTCTGGTGAATCCTGCCGCGCCGGTGGCGAGGGCGAGGATGGCGAGGAAGGGGATCATGGTGATCAGTTCTTCGCCCAAAAGCTGCGGCGCGACCTTGGCGAAGAAGCCGACGAGCGCGCCATCGTCGAGATGTGCGGCATTGGCAATGGACGTGTTGCTGGCGACGGTGCCGAACGTCTTGATCAGGGTACCGATGGCCATAGTGATGAGGATGTTGAGAATGGCAAAGCCGAACATCAACTTCACCTCGCGCAGGCCTACGCGGCGGAACAGCGCCGTCCAATGCTGGGGTGCGGCGAGGATGAGGCCGAGCAGAGGCAGCAGCACAAAGGCGGCTACCCGTGCCCATCCCGTGAAAATGTCGTCGGTAAAGGCCATGGGCGTGACCAGCGCGGCAAACCCGGCGGCGGTGCCCGCAATCGCCAGCAGCCATCCGCCGGGCGAAATAGTGACGGGGGTTCCGGTATAATAAGGGAAATCCGGGCCCTCAGGCTCGAACCGCAAACGCTTTCCGGTGAAACGACTCTGCTCCATCGTACGCACCCCTCTACGAGGAAATTATCGGGGATGGGTTTTTATGCAATCGAATTCTGCGGAGTTTTGGAAGTGGCGCTCAATGGCCACTGATCACAACATTCTGTTCATCCAATGGTATTCGGACAAGCTGAAACCGGACCTTTGTTCAGGGTGACAGTGTATGTCGTAAGGGATTCCTTTTCCTGTCTTCGCGCGGACCATTCGCTGTGCCCTTCAGTGGAGAGGGGTGCGACGGTGAACGGCGCGCACTCGATTTCGGGGTTGGGGAAAGTCACTGACGGGATAGTCCCCGCGTCACAACAGCAGGAATATCATCCGCGATAGGCCGGAATGGCCCAGCCTTTCCAGATGGCCATGGCGCGCAGGGCGAAACCGGCAAGTGCACTCAGGCTGGCGGCGAGAAGAACGGGCAGGCCGATCCACAGCAGCAGGACGAACAAGCCGGAGGCAAGTGCGGCGGCCGTGACGTAAATTTCCGGCTTGAGCAGAATGGACGGCTCACCCGCCAGCACATCGCGGATGATCCCGCCGACACAGGCGGTAATAACGCCCATCATCATCGCAGGCAGCAGGGGGACACCCAGTGTCAGCGACTTCCACGCGCCGAATACCGCATAAATGGCGATCCCGATTGCGTCGAACCAGTCGAGCGCGCGCGCATTCCAGAAGGATTTGGGGGTCACCCACACCAAAGCTGCCGTCACCAGACAAGTGGCGGCAAAACGCCAGTCCTGCACCCAGAACACCGGAGCCCCGATCAGAAGATCGCGTACCGTTCCCCCGCCGACACCGGTGATGAGGGCGAAAAAGGAAAAGGTGACAAGCGTCTGGCCGCGTTGCGCAGCGGCCAAAGCGCCCGATGCGGCAAAGACCGCGATGCCGAACAGGTCGAGCCATGCGATCAGGGCCGGGGCCAGTTGGACCGCGTCCTGGATCATGCCTACATGTGGATCGGTTTGCCGGTGACCGCCATCGCCGCCTCTTTCAACGCTTCGGCGTGGGTGGGGTGGGCGTGGCAGGTGTAGGCAATATCTTCGGATGTCGCGCCAAACTCCATGGAGAGCGCGGCTTCGGCGATCATGCTGCCCGCGATCGAAGCGATGATGTGGACGCCGAGCACGCGGTCGGTCTTGGCATCGGCGATGACCTTTACAAAGCCGTCGGTGTCGCGGTTGGTCTTGGCGCGGCTGTTGGCCATCATCGGGAATTTGCCGACTTTGACCTCGCCCTGTGCCTTCGCCTCTTCCTCTGTCAGGCCGACGCTGGCGATTTCGGGATAGGTGTACACGACGCCGGGAATGACGTCATGGTTCACAATGCCGGTCAGGCCCGCGACGAATTCGGCGGCGGCAATGCCTTCGTCTTCCGCCTTGTGCGCCAGCATCGGGCCGGGGACAACGTCGCCAATGGCGTAGATGCCGGGGACACTGGTCTGGAAATCATGGCCGATTTCGATCTGGCCACGTCCGTTGACGGTAAGGCCTGCCTTGTCGAGGGCCAAGCCTTCGGTGTTGGGCTTGCGGCCAATGGCGACGAGGACGCAATCGGCCTCGATGCTTTCCGCGGGGCCGCCTGCGGCGGGTTCGACGGTCAGTGTCGCGGTACCGCCCTTGACGGTGGCGCCGGTGACTTTGGTGCCGGTGCGGATGGTGAAGCCCTGCTTCTTGAAGATTTTAGCGGCTTCCTTGCGGACTTCGCCGTCCATGCCGGGCAGGATCTGGTCGAGATATTCAACAACGGTGACTTGTGCGCCGAGGCGCAGCCACACGCTGCCAAGTTCCAGCCCGATGACGCCGCCGCCGATGACGACGAGATGCTTGGGCACCTTGGGCAAAGCGAGCGCACCGGTGGAATCGACGATGACCTTCTGGTCAATGGTGACTCCCGGCAGCGGGGTGACCGACGAACCGGTCGCGATCATGATCTTCTGCGCGGTGTAGCTTTTGCCCGCCACATCAATGCTGTTAGGCGACGTGAAGGCCGCATGGCCTTTCAGCCAATCGACCTTGTTCTTCTTGAAAAGAAACTCGATACCGCCGGTCAACTCGTTCACGGCCTTGGTCTTTTCGGCCTGCATCTGGTCGAGGTTCAGGCCGACGCTCTTGAAGTCTATGCCGAATTTGGCAAGCGCGCCCGACTGGGCCTCATGGTAAAGTTCCGACGCGTGGAGCATCGCCTTGGACGGGATGCAACCGACGTTGAGGCAGGTTCCGCCTAATGTTTCGCGGCTTTCTACACATGCGGTTTTCAGGCCGAGTTGGGCGGCACGGATCGCGGCGACATAGCCGCCGGGACCTGCGCCAATGACGATCAGGTCATAATCTTGTTCTGCCATGGTGTCGGCTCCTTAAAGGTCGATCAACAAACGAGCGGGGTCTTCAATCGCCTCTTTGACGATCTTGAGGAACGTCACCGCCTCGCGCCCGTCGATCAGGCGGTGGTCGTAGCTGAGTGCGAGATACATCATCGGGCGCACGACAACGGCGCCGTTGCGGACCACAGGCCGGTCTTCGATGCGATGCAGCCCCAGAACAGCGCTCTGCGGCGGGTTGATGATGGGCGTCGACATCAGGCTGCCAAAGACACCGCCATTGGAGATGGTGAACGTACCACCGGACATATCGTCCATCGTCAACGAACCGGTCTTTGCCTTGGCACCAAAATCGGCAATGGCCTTTTCAATTTCGGCAAAGCTCATCGCGTCGGCGTTGCGCACGACGGGGACGACCAGACCATTGGGGGCGCTGACCGCGACCGAAACGTCGAGATAATTGTGGTAGACGATTTCATCGCCCTGGATTTGCGCATTCACGGCGGGCACATCGCGTGCGGCAAGGGCAACGGCCTTTGTGAAAAAGCCCATGAAGCCCAGACGGACGCCATGCTTCTTTTCGAACAATTCCTTATATTTGTCGCGCGTTGCGATGACTTCGCTCATGTCGCAGTCATTGAAGGTCGTCAAAAGCGCAGCGGTTTCCTGCGCGCTCTTCAGCCGCTTGGCGATCGTCTGGCGCAGACGGGTCATCTTGACCCGCTCTTCCTGACGCGCGCCTGCGGGGACGGCCTTTGCCGGAGCAGCCTCTGCCGAGGGAGTGGCTTCCGCGGGCGCAACCTTTGCGGCGGCAACCACGTCTTCCTTCGTCAGGCGTCCGTCCTTGCCGGTGCCCTTGATCTTACTGGGATCGATGCCGAGTTCGAGAACAAGGCGGCGGACCGCCGGTGAAAGCGGCAGATCGCTGGCTTCTGCAGTAGGCGCTGCTTCGGCTGCAGGTGCTGGTGCCGTCGCGACCGGTTGCGGCGCCGCGGCTGCGGCGGCGGGAGCCGGCGCTGCTGCACCGGCGCTGCCTTCTTCAATGGATGCAATCACCGCACCCACATTGACCGTCGCACCTTCTTCGACGCTATAGGCGCCCATGATCCCGGCGACGGGCGCGGGCACTTCGACGGCGACCTTATCGGTTTCAAGGCTAGCGATCGGCTCGTCAGCGGCAACGGCTTCGCCCGGCTTTTTCAGCCATTGACCAAGGGTCGCCTCGGTGATGGATTCGCCCAGTACGGGAACTTTGACTTCGGTGCTCATGGGGATCAGCCTTTTCTCTGACGGCGGATTTCGGCGCGGACATTATGACCAAGGGCGTCGGCAACCAACGCGGCCTGCTCGGCCTGATGGCGCTTGGCGAGGCCGGTTGCGGTCGCTGCGGCGGCCTTGCGTCCGGCATAGCGCGCGCGGGTCGGCTTGACCTTTGCGCTCAACAAACATTCTTCAATGAAGGGATCGACAAAGGACCAACTGCCCGCATTTTTGGGTTCTTCCTGGGCCCAGACAACGTCTTCCAATGCGGTCATGCGCTTCAGACGAACGATCAGGGGTTCGCCCGGGAATGGATAGAGTTGTTCGATCCGCACAATCGCGGTGTCGGTATCGCCCGCTGCATTGCGCGCTTCCATCAGGTCATAGGCGACCTTGCCGGAGCAGAGCACGAGGCGCTTCACATCCTTGTCTGCGGGTGCGTCGGGGTCGGACAATATCCGCATGAAATGGCTGTCGCCTTGGAAATCTTCTGCCTTGGACACCGCCATTTTGTGCCGCAGCAGGGATTTGGGTGTCATGACAACCAAAGGCTTGCGGAACGACCGCGCCATTTGACGGCGCAGCAAGTGGAAGTAGTTAGCCGGCGTCGTGCAGTTGGCGACCTGGATATTGTCTTCGGCACAAAGTTGCAGGAACCGCTCAAGGCGTGCCGAGCTATGTTCCGGACCCTGACCTTCATAGCCATGGGGCAACAGCAACACCAAACCGTTGGCGCGCAGCCATTTGGCTTCGCCTGCCGCAATGAACTGGTCGATCATTGTCTGGGCGCCGTTGGCAAAGTCGCCAAATTGCGCTTCCCACAATACCAGCGTCTTGGGTTCGGCACCGGCATAGCCATATTCATAGCCGAGCACGCCAAATTCGGACAGCGGGCTATCCAAAACTTCGAACCGGCCATGCGGCAATGTCGACAGCGGCACATATTTTTCTTCGGTGCCCTGGTCGACCCAGACGGCATGCCGCTGGCTGAAGGTGCCGCGTCCGGAATCCTGCCCCGAAAGACGCACGCCGAAACCTTCGGACAAGAGCGAGCCGAAGGCCAACGCTTCGCCCGTTGCCCAGTCGAAATTTTCACCCGCGGTGAACATCGTTTTCTTGGCATCAAGAACGCGGCCAAGGGTTGGATGGATATTCAGCGTTTCCGGAACGGCGGTCAATGTGCGGCCCAAGCTGTCGAACAGCTTTTTGGAGATGCCCGTTTCCACATTGCGGCGTGCCGTTTCGGGGTCCGCAGGCTTGGAAAGCCCCGACCAGCGTCCGCCAAACCAGTCCGCCGCATTGGGCTTATAATCGGCGGCGCCTGCAAATTCCTGCTCTAGCAAGGCGACAAAGCGCATCGCATGTTCATTCGCCCAGTCGGCATCGATCACGCCTTCGGCCTGAAGCCGTTTGGCGTAAATATCGCTGACGCCGGGGTGGCCCTTGATGACCTTGTACATCAACGGCTGCGTGAAGCTGGGCTCATCGCCTTCATTATGGCCGAAGCGGCGGTAGCACCACATGTCGATCACGATATCGCGGTGGAATGTCTGGCGGAATTCGATCGCGATCTTGCACGCAAAGGTAACCGCCTCGGGGTCATCGCCGTTCACGTGGAAAATCGGGGCCTGAACACCCTTGGCCACATCCGATGGATAAGGCGATGAGCGCGCATATTGCGGGCTGGTCGTAAAGCCGACCTGGTTGTTCACGATGAAGTGTAGACAGCCACCGGTGTTATAACCGCGAATACCCGAGAAACCGAGGCATTCCCAAACGATACCCTGTCCCGCAAAGGCCGCGTCGCCGTGCAACAGAACCGGCAGGACCTGCTCATGCTTGCCAAGGTCGCCGCGGGCGGTCTGGTTTGCACGAACCTTTCCAAGAACGACCGGATTAACAGCCTCCAGATGGGACGGGTTGGGAACAAGGCTCATATGCACCTTGATGCCGTCAAATTCACGGTCGGTGCTGGTGCCCAAATGATATTTCACATCGCCCGAGCCGCCGACATCATCGGGGTTGGCACTGCCGCCCGAAAATTCGTGGAAGATGATGCGATAGGGCTTGGCCATAACATTGGCCAAAACGTTCAAGCGGCCGCGATGCGGCATGCCGTATACGATTTCGCGAACGCCCAGTTGCCCGCCATATTTGATGACCGCTTCCAGCGCCGGAATCATGGACTCACCACCGTCCAGACCGAAGCGCTTCGTGCCTACATATTTGCGGCCCAGAAATTTCTCATACTGCTCGGCCTCGATGACCTTGGCCAGAATCGCCTTCTTGCCTTCGGGTGTGAAATGGATGGCGGCGTCACGGCCTTCCATCCGTTCTTGCAGGAACCGGCGTTCTTCGACGTCCGAGATATGCATATATTCCAGACCGACGGGGCCACAATAATTCGCCCGCAAAATGTCGACCAGTTCGCGCACGGTGGTCCATTCGAGACCCAATGTCCCGCCGACAAAAACTTTCCGGTCAAGATCCGCGCCCGAAAAGCCGTGATATTCGGGGGTCAAATCCGCCGGTATTTCCTGCTTCGAAAGGCCCAGCGGGTCCAGATTGGCCGCAAGATGGCCGCGCACGCGATAGGTGCGCACCAGCATCATGGCACGGATGGAATCGTTCGCCGCCGCAACCGCGTCGGCCTCCGCCATCGGCTTGCCCGCAGCCTTCGCGGCAGCCTTCACTTCGACCGCCATTTGGGTGGGGTCGAGCGATGCCGTCAAATCGTCGGTGGCCGATAAAGGCCAGTTGGCGCGTTCCCAGCTGGGACCGCGCTCAATTTCAAAATCCTGGTTCTCAAGACCCATAAATATGCCTTCCTTGGGGAGGGAAACGGCAGGGATGCTTATCCCTTCAGTACTTCGACCAATGTTTTGCCGAGCAGTGAAGGTGATGCCGACATGCGGATGCCTGCAGCTTCCATTGCCGCGATCTTGCTTTCCGCATCGCCCTTGCCACCGGAAACGATCGCGCCGGCATGGCCCATGCGGCGTCCGGGAGGCGCCGAGCGTCCGGCGATGAAGCCGGCCATCGGCTTCTTGCGGCCCTTTTTGGCTTCGTCGATCAGGAATTGTGCGGCCTCTTCTTCCGCGCTGCCGCCGATTTCACCGATCATGATGATCGACTTGGTGGCATCGTCGGCAAGGAAGAGTTCTAGGCAGTCGATAAAGTTGGTGCCGTTGACAGGATCGCCACCGATGCCGACGGCTGTGGTCTGGCCAAGGCCTTCGGCAGTGGTCTGGAACACGGCTTCATAGGTAAGCGTGCCCGAACGCGACACAACGCCGACCGATCCGGCCGAGAAAATGCTGCCGGGCATAATGCCGATCTTGCATTCATTCGGGGTCAAAACGCCGGGGCAGTTCGGTCCGATCAGGCGGCTTTTCGAACCCGAAAGCGCGCGCTTCACCTTGACCATGTCGAGCACCGGAATACCTTCGGTGATGCAGACGATCAGCGGAATTTCCGCGTCAATCGCTTCAAGGATCGAGTCTGCCGCAAAGGGGGGCGGAACATAGACAACAGACGCATCTGCGCCGGTTGCCTGCTTGGCTTCCAGCACGGTGTCGAACATGGGCAGGCCGATATGGGTCGATCCGCCCTTGCCGGGGGTCACCCCGCCAACCATTTGCGTGCCATAAGCCAGCGCCTGTTCGGTGTGAAAGGTGCCGGTTGCGCCAGTCATACCTTGCGTGATGACCTTGGTATTTTTGTTTACGAGGATGGACATTGAAACTCCTAGAATACTGCGCCGACGAAACGGATTTCAGGGCGTTCGGATTTATAGTCAGGAAAAAATTGCAGGCCGCGAGCATCAGGCGCTTTGCCGAACATCCAGATGACACTGTCAGTTTGTGTCATCGGCTTTTGACGAAGCAAGACCTCAAGAGCTTTGAGCATTTCCTTTTGATCTGATTGTGAGGCCATCGTTGCCCGAGCTTCGCAAACCCGAGATACGCCATCTGGATCGGCAGGCAAAGTCACCTTGATCGGAAACTTGTTGTGGCTAACCTCTTTTCCACTTTCGGACACAATCCAGCCGCCGTCGCTAGTGAAGCGCTGTGCGTTAGCGCCTCTTTTGTCGGCAGAAAGCACACATGACACCCCGGCTTCGGCAATCGCAGCAAGGCGCGCGGGGTCGCTTTCAGCATAGCATAGCTGCGGCAGCAAGCACGCAACGGCCAATGCTGAAACGAATTTACGCAAGGCTCTCGTCAATTGCTTTGCACGCCACCAGCAATTCCTTCACCGCATCGACGCTGACCGCGAGATTTGATTTGGCTTCGTAGTCCAGAGCGATTTCGACCACTTTCTCGACGCCGCCTGCACCGATCACCACAGGTACACCGACATAGAGATTGTCGACGCCATATTGGCCGGTCAGGTGGACCGCGGCGGGCAAAACGCGCTTCTGGTCATAAAGATAGGCTTCGGCCATTGCGATGCCGCTGGTCGCGGGCGCGTAATAGGCTGAACCGGTTTTGAGCAGGGCGACAATCTCGCCGCCGCCGCTGCGGGTGCGCTGGACAATCGCGTCGATGCGTTCCTGCGTCGACATGCCCATCGCGATCAGATCGGGGACCGGAATACCGGATACGGTCGAATATTGGATGACCGGAACCATCGTGTCGCCATGGCCGCCCAAAACAAAGGACGTCACGTCCTTGACCGAAACGTTGAACTCTTCGGCGAGGAAGTGGCTGAAGCGGCTGGAGTCGAGAACCCCCGCCATGCCGACTACCTTGTTGTGCGGCAGGCCGGAAAATTCGCGCAAGGCCCAGACCATCGCGTCGAGCGGGTTGGTGATGCAGATCACAAAGGCGTCAGGTGCATTTGCCTTGATGCCTTCGCCGACCGCTTTCATCACCTTCAAATTGATGCCGAGAAGGTCATCGCGGCTCATGCCGGGCTTGCGGGCAACACCGGCGGTGACGATGATAACGTCTGCGCCGGCGATATCGGCATAGTCATTGGTGCCGGTGATCTTGGAATCAAAGCCTTCGACCGGACCGCATTGGGACAAGTCGAGCGCCTTACCTTGTGGCACGCCTTCAACGACGTCGAACAAGACGATGTCGCCGAGACCTTTCAATGCTGCGAGGTGGGCAAGTGTGCCGCCGATATTACCGGCACCGATAAGCGCAATTTTCTTGCGAGCCATGAAACGATTTCCTTCCCTTAAGGCCTGTCGCGGAATTGTCGCGGAATTGTCGCGGCGTTACGCCGAATCAGTTCACTTAACAACCCACTAAAGCGGATAAGTTAAGCCTTTTTGTGATAATAGTTCGCAATAGCGTTAAAGGCTGTTTCAACCCGCGACGCGGCGTAACATTTCCATCCAGATCGGGACCTGCCCGTGAAATCCTTCGGCCCAGACACGCTCGTCGAGCCCGTGCGCGCCCTCACGTTCGCCGACGATGCCCCATAGGCCGCCAAAGCCATATACCGGGATTCCATTCGCTCTCAAAAATGCCCCATCGGTTGCCCCTGCAGACTGGAACGGCATGACTGGCGCATCCTTAAATCGTGTGGCGACCGCTGCCTTATAGGCGTCGGTGATATCGGCACGCAGCGGTGTGGGTGCGGTTTCAGGCGTTTGCGATCCTTCCACAGCTGTAACGGTAACATCGGGACCTGCCAGTGCCTGCAACTGCTGGCGCACTTCTTCAATTTTGACACCGGGGAAGATCCGGCAGTTGACGTTGGCCTCGGCCTTTTGCGGCAGGGCGTTGGGGGCATGGCCACCCGACAGCATGGTGGCGACGCAACGGGTACGGGTGCTGCCGCTGTCCATGGCTTCCAACAGATCGGCGGTCTCGCGGTCCGTCGGATTGGCGAGGAACCTTCGCAGCAATTCGCCATATTGGCCGCTGTCGCCCTTCGAAAGCGCTTCGTAAGTCGCCCGTGTCGCATCGTTGATCATAGGGGCGAAGCGGTGGCGTTCCACTGCGGTCAGGGCATTTGCCAACGCGTAAATCGCGTTGTCCGGACGCGGCGCACTGCTGTGCCCGCCGCGGTTTACAGCGGTCAGCTTATAGTCGGCATAGGTTTTTTCGGCAATTTGCATGCCGAAACCCTCCACGCGACCGTCGGGAAAAACAGAACCGCCCCCCGCATCGCTGTTGAGCGCATATTCGGCGTCGATCAGTGACCGCCATTCGGTCGCGGCGCGGCGGCTGCCATTGCCGGATGTTTCCTCGTCGCCCGTGAACAGGACGATGATGTCGCGCGCCGACTGGAATTTCTCGGCGCGCAGATATTGCAGCGCCAGAAGGATGCCGGTCAGGCCAGCCTTGTTATCGTTTGATCCACGTCCGAGATAATAGCCACCCTCTTCACGGAATTTGAAGGGCGGATATTTCCAATCGCTTTCTTTCGCCGCGACGACATCCATATGGGCCATCAGCAATATCGGCTTTTTCCCAGTCGGTTTTGCGGCGGGCCATCGGGCGATTAGGGTCTGGGTCCCGTCATGATCCTTAACGACGACATCGGTTATGCCGGCTTTCCGGAATTCAGCGGTCAACAAGGCGGTCAGTTTTTTGAATTCCGCGGTCTGTCCGTCGACAGTCGGAATTTCGACAATCTTCGCAAAAAGATCCCGTTCCGCTTGGCGTTGGGCATTTTGCGCCTGACCCTGCACTGCGGTCATTGCCAGCAGGCCGGCTGCGACTATCGATATACGTCTAAACATCCTCATCTCCTTTGCGCGCAGCCTAACGCGGACCATGGCCCTCCGCCAGATATTCCTCAGATTGCATTTCCAGAAGCCGCGATACAGTGCGTTCAAATTCGAAACGGCCATCGCCTTCGGGGTAAAGCTGGTCAGGAATGGCATCCGCGCTTGCGAGAAATTTGACGCGATATTCGTACAGCGCGTCGATCAGCGTCACAAAACGTGCAGCCTCGTTGCGGTTTTGGGGGCCGAGGACCGGAATGCCGACCATGATGACGGTGTGGAAACGACGGGCTATAGCCAGATAGTCCGCCGATCCGCGTGCCTCGGCACATAAGCGCTTGAAGGAAAAAACCGCGACACCCTTTAGGGCCTTTGGCACGTGCAAGGTGCGGCCGGTACCCACGTCCAGTTCCGCCGACGGCACATGGGCGCGGTCTTCGGGGGGATAGTCGGTCAGCCGGAAAAAGGTCTCGGACAGCGACGCTGTTGCCTCCGGTCCATTGGGCACCAGCCATGTCCGCGCGCTCCCCAACCGGTCACGGCGGTAATCGATAGGCCCGTCGAGCCCCATGATATCCAGCCGTTCCTTGATAAGGTCGATAAAGGGCAGGAACAGGTGCCGGTTGAGGCCATCCTTATACAGGTCATCGGGATGCCGGTTTGACGTTGTCACGACCGTGACGCCCGCGGCAATCAGTCCCGAAAACAGGCGCGACATGATCGCGGCGTCGGCCATATTGTTCACCACCATCTCGTCAAAGCACAGCAGGCGTGCTTCTTCTGCCAGAGATTCCACAAGCGGCGGGATAGGATCGCCCTGTTCCTTTTCACGCTCGACCTTCAGACGTGCGTGGATATCGAGCATGAATTCGTGAAAATGGACGCGCTTTTTTCGGCGAATTTGCACCGACTCGAAAAACAGATCCATCAGCATCGATTTGCCGCGGCCGACTCCGCCCCAAAGATAGAGGCCGCGCGCAGGGTCCGGCTTTTTCCGCAAGAATCGCCAGATCGTGCTTCCCCGCGGCGGCACTGCCTCAAGTTCGGCCTGCACGCGCGCCAATGCGCGGACCGCCTTGAGCTGGTCGGCATCGGGCTTCAATTCCTTGGCCGAAACCAGCGCGTTATAACGGTTTTCTACCTTATCCATAACACGCTGTTTAAAGGGTCACTTTCGGGTGGGTTTTCTTATGGTGCCAGAAAAGGCGGCGACACGTTCGTCGCCCTGGGTCACGATGCCGCGCATGAACAGCAGACGGCCGGTTTCCTTCAACAGCTCCACCTCGGCGTCCAAAGGTTCGCCAATGGTACCGGCACCGATAAACTGCACCGAAAGATCCAGCGTGACGGCAGCTCCAGCCTCGATCAGGCCGAACATCCGCGATGCGCCGAACATGGCGACATCGATAAAGCCCAACGTCACCCCGCCATGCACGGCGTTACGCAGATTGCTGTGACGGTGCTCGGGAAACATGCGCAATCGGGCCTTGCCGTCGCCTTCGCTGCGCACCAGCATCTTGCCCAACACGGTACCATTATACCGCGTCGCATCGGTCATCTGCCAATTTAGCCAACCCGGATTGTCTGGATCCGGGCTGCTATCAAATGCGGGTGTTTCCAACTGCTGTCCCGCGCTTAGATGTGCCGTTCGGCAACCATTTTCTTGGTTTCCGCGATGGCCTTGGCAGGATTCAAGCCTTTGGGGCAGGCGTTGGCGCAATTCATGATCGTATGGCAGCGATACAGGCGGAAGGGATCTTCCAGCTCGTCGAGGCGCTCACCCGTCATTTCGTCGCGGCTGTCGGCGAGCCAGCGATAGGCTTGCAGAAGAATGGCCGGGCCCAGAAACTTGTCGCTGTTCCACCAATAGGATGGGCAGCTCGTCGAGCAGCAGGCGCACAAGATGCACTCGTACAGGCCATCGAGCTTGGCACGGTCTTCCGGCGACTGCAGGCGTTCCTTGCCCGAAGGCTCGGGCGTTACGGTCTGCAACCAAGGCTTGATCGACGCATATTGCGCATAGAAATGGGTGAAATCGGGGACGAGGTCCTTGATCACTTCCATGTGCGGCAGCGGCGTGATGGTCACTTCGCTTTTGCAATCCTCGATCGCCGTGGTGCACGCCAAACCGTTCTTGCCATCGATGTTCATTGAGCAGGATCCGCAAATGCCTTCGCGGCATGACCGGCGGAAAGTGAGCGAACTGTCCTGCTCGCCTTTCATCTTGATCAGGGCGTCGAGGACCATCGGACCGCAATTGTCGGTATCGACCTCAAATGTGTCGTAGCGTGGATTTTCACCGCTATCGGGGTCGTAGCGATAGACCTTGAATTTCTTTACTTTACCCCCGGTGCTGGATGCATGCACCCGGCCTTTCTGGACCTTACTGTTTTTGGGTAAAAAGAAATCAGCCATTTGAATATCCCGTGGAATCTAGATGTCTTGTTATTCCGTTGTAGCGGCAATGCCCTAACCAACCGTATCGCTAATCACAAGCCCTCAACTGCGTCGTTTTGGCTTGCCTTTTTTGCAAGCGACACCCGCAATTTATCGATCTTGCGGCCATCCATGTCGACAATCTCGAAACGCCAGCCCTGGTCGACAAAAGATTCGCCCTCTTCGGGCAAATGGCGCAAGATATGAAGGACATGCCCCGCTGTTGTGGCATAATCCCGGTCATCGGGAAGGTCGATGCTTAGCACCTCGGCCATGGCGTCGGCGGACATCGCACCCGAGACGAGCATCGACCCGTCTTCGAGTGTGACGATATTGGGGGCACTGCCCTGCGCCTGATCCGACGCAAATTCGCCGGCGATGGCGGCAAGCAAATCGTTGGGTGTGACGATTCCCTCAAAATGACCATATTCGTCATAGACGAGCAGCATCGGCACATCGGACGACCGGAGGATTTCAAGGGCATCCATGGCGTCGAGTTGGTCCGGAACAATCTCCGCCTTGCGCATCAGGTCGCGCAGGTCGAGGCGCCGCCCGCCAATTTGCGCCGCAACGATATCGCGTGACTGGACGACCCCGATAATATCGTCGGCATTCTCGCCGGTTACCGGAATACGGGTATGGGGCGAGTTGACGAGCACGTCGCGAACTTCTTCTTCGGACGCATCGGCGGAAATGCGGTCGACGTCGGTGCGCGGTGTCATTACTTCGCGCACGGGCCTGTCGGCCAAGCGCACGACACCGGCGATCACCTTATGCTCATGCTCTTCAATGATTCCTGCATGCGTGGCTTCGGCAAAGACCATGCGCAGTTCTTCGGTGGTCAAGGCTTCCCGGCTGTCGCGGCGCAGGCCGACCATCCGGAAGATGAGCGCACTGGAACGGTCCAGCAGCCAGACGACGGGTGCGGTAATGCGCGATAGCATTTCCATCGGTCCGGCAACAACAACCGCAATGCGTTCCGGCGCCACAAGCGCAAATTGCTTCGGAACCAGTTCACCGACGACCAGGGATGCATAGGTGGTTATCGATATGACGATACCGAAACCGAATGTGTCGGCCCAATCCGCAGGGAAACCCACATAAGCAAGTCTCTGCGCGACTGGCTCGCCCAGGGTAGAGCCCGAATAGGCACCGGCGATGATGCCGATCAGGGTAATTCCGATTTGCACCGTCGACAAAAATTTGCCCGGATCGCGTGCCAGTCGCAGCGCGGTATTCGCACCGCGCGTGCCGCTGTCGGCCATGGCTTTCAACTTGGCGGCGCGGGCAGATACAATGGCGAGTTCGGACATTGCGAACACACCGTTGATGGCGATCAGCACAAGGATGGTCGCGGCATCAAACCAGGGAAAGGGGCTAAGTGGTTGCATAGAAGGCTATGTCCCATAGTGCCAAACATCCGGTCATGGCAACAAAATGCGGCCTAACGCGTTATGCATTCCGATGCGACCCACGCCCGGAATAATCTCCGGTTCATCTTCCGTGGCGTTTAATAAATGCATCATCAGGAAGGCTATGAACATGAATACGAAACAAATCCTATCCTTAACCGTGTTGGCGTCGATGCTGCCCCTGGCGGGCTGTGTGACCGATCCCGAGACCGGCAAGCGCACAATTTCGAAGGCCGCAATCGGCGGCGTCGGCGGGGCGCTCGGTGGATATTTGCTGGGTGACCTCGTAGGCGGCCGCCGTGACCGTACCGAAAAAATCGTCGGTGCAGGTATCGGCGCAGTCGCAGGTGCGGGTGTCGGATATTATATGGACGAGCAGGAAAGAAAGCTGCGCCAGCAGACCGCCGGTACCGGCGTCAACGTCATTCGTGACGGCGACAATCTGGTGCTGGACATGCCCTCGGAAGTTACATTTCCGGTGAACAGTTCCAACATTGAACCCAATTTCCGCACGACGCTGGATCAGGTCGCAGCGACTCTGGTCCAATATGAAAAAACCTATGTCGACGTGCTGGGCCACACCGATTCCACCGGTTCGGACGCCTATAACCAGGCGTTGTCCGAACGTCGCGCATCGTCAGTTGCGGCCTATCTCGGATCGCGTGGCGTGCAGTCCGCGCGTCTTGCCACCAAAGGCTATGGCGAAAGCCAGCCCAAGGCGAGCAATCTGGATGAAACAGGCCGCGCTGCAAACCGGCGGGTGGAAATCCGCCTGGTGCCGGTAACCGAAGGCTAGGCCGTAAACTCATAAATATCGTCGTCGAGGTTTGAGGCCATTTTGCTCAGGGCAAGGAAGGAAGCCGCCGGGATATAGATATATCTCAAGGCTTTCTGACGCAGCCATGGGCAAAATGGGTCAAATCCCTTCGGGACGTCAAAATGGCTTCGATCTCGGACCAAAATGCGCTCGCCGGTAGAATGACTATCGGCGGCGCGCATTTTGGTCCGATATCTTCGCCATTTTGACGCCTCGACGACGCTATTTACGAGTTTACGGCCTAAACCGCCACGCCCTTCAGCAATTTGGGCAAAGCGCCGCTCTCGCCCCGTGCCTCGGCCATGAAAAAGGCCTTGGCGGGGCGGGTGCGTTGCACCAGTCCCATGCCGAAACGCCGTATCGCCGATGCCGCTTTTCCGGGAATGCCGAACAGGCGGTTCAGCCCATCGGTCGACATGGCAACCAGCAATGTGTCGACGCTTCTCCATCGGCTGTAACGCTCCAGCAACTGGGCATCGCCCAGATCAAGGCCAAGGCGCATTCCATCCACCAACACTTCGGCCAAAGCCGCAACGTCGCGGAGCCCAAGATTGAGCCCCTGTCCGGCAATGGGGTGGATTCCATGGGCGCTGTCGCCAATCAGGACCAGCCGTTCCGCCGTTATGGAACCGGCATGATGAAAACCAAGCTTGTAGCTGGATAGCGGCGCGGCCAGTTCGACTTTGCCCAACAGACCGCCCATGGCCTTTTCCAGTTCGGCGGCATATCCCCGTTTCGACAGCTTCAAATAGCCCGGCGCATCGGCCTCATCCACCGACCAGACAATGGCGGAACGATGCCGCCCGTCGGCACTGTCGAGCATGGGTAGAACCGCAAAAGGCCCGCTTGGATAGAAAATCTCGTACGCAATGTTCTGATGGGGCTTTTCGTGGAAAACGGCACCCACCATCGCGCTGTGGTTATACTGCCAGTGGATGATCTTGATCCCGGCCTCTTCCCGCGTTGTGCTTTGCCGTCCTTCGGCGACAACCATCAACTCGGCGCAAAGCGTGGTGCCATTGTCAAGCGTGACGGTCACACCCGTTGCGTCGCGTTCCTTGGACAGGATGCTTGCGGGCATGTGCAGATGGATGGCGTCGCTCGCCTTTGCGGCTTCGTATAAGATGCGCCGGATCAACCGGTTTTCGAACATCTGCCCCAGATAGCCGTCTTCCGCGCCTGGAACGAAATCGAGCGAACCGGGCTTCAGGCCGTCACTGACCCAAATCTGTTCGATCGGGCAGCCCTTGCCTTCCAACGCGTCGCCGAGGCCGATAGCTTCGAACATTTTCATGCTTGAACTGGAAATGGCCGACGTCCGTCCGTCAAAATCATGCGCGAGCATCGTTTCGGGATCGGCGCGATCCACAACATGACTGCTTATTCCATGTTTGGCCAAGGCAAGCGCTTGGGTAAGCCCCACAAGACCGCCGCCGATGATTATGATATCCGCTTTTTCCGTCATATAAGGCTTATGGCCCAATTGGTCACCGGACTCAAAGGAGGATTTTGCCCGTAATGCTTGACGGGGACTCCGGCGAAGGCGAAAAGGGGGCGTATTAACCTTATAGAGCAGTGTTTCATGGCGTCGCGCATTTCGAAAATCACCGGCAAGAACAATATGGCCAACTGGCGCCAGATGATGCGCGCGTCGCTCATCCGGAGCGGTGCGTTGTTCGGTGCGGCCACGCTGGGCCTATTCGCCTTCTTTTACGGCTTTTCTGTTCTAAGCTATTCCCCGGCAGACGCCGCGTTCAACAGCGCGGCAGCCGATGTCCAGCATAACTGGATGGGACAGGCGGGGGCCTATATTGGCGATGCCGCGCTGTTTCTCTTCGGCTTGCCGGCAATATTTCTCTTCCCGCTGATGCTCATCTTCGCGCGACGTCTGTGGCGCGATGTCCCGCAGCCGCAATGGAAGCGGCAATTGCTGACATGTCTTGCAGGGATGCTCATTATCGGTTTCGGCATGGCCTATTGGCAGCATGGCAGCGACATTGGTCTGCCTGCCGGGTGGGGCGGGACTATCGCCCTTCTGCTGGACAGCGCCGTCACGCCGCTGATCGGACAGGTTGGAGGTGCGTTAGGCACGCTGATTCGCGTGATCCTGATCGTCGGGACATTGTTGGGCGGCATAACGGTCGTCATCCGGTCCTTGCAACTGGAGCGCCCCTTGCTGCGCATTCCCGCCTTGCCGATGCCCAAATTCGGTATGAATCTGGATTCTGCTGCCGATGACGACGAGCCTGCGACAGTAATCAATCTGGAACCCAAGCCGCCGCGCAAGGCGGTGGAACCGGAAAGCCGCAAGCCGCCGGTCATTGATGACCGCAATTCGGCGCCCAAAAAAGCGGCATTTTCAACAGGAGCGCGGCAGGGAGATTTTTTCGGCAGCTATGTCCTGCCCTCGCTCGAACTTCTGGACCCGCCCCCTGCCGTCTCGGCACCGAAGCTTGATAAAACCGCGCTGGAAGCCAACGCGCGCCTGCTCGAATCCGTGCTCGACGATTTCCATGTGAAGGGCCAGATTGTGGCGGTCCGACCCGGTCCTGTCGTGACCATGTACGAGCTGGAACCTGCCGCCGGGATCAAGTCCAGCCGCGTCGTCCAGCTCGCCGAAGACATTGCGCGGAACATGTCGGCGCTGTCGGCCCGTGTGTCCACGATACCCGGCCGGACAGTCATGGGGATCGAGCTGCCCAACGCGCACCGCGAGGCCGTGGTGTTTCAGGAGATGGTCGGATCTAGCGCCTTTGCAGACCAGAAGGGCGCGCTGCCGATCATATTGGGCAAGAACATCTCCGGCGATCCGGTGATCGCCGACCTGGCGCCGATGCCCCACCTGCTGGTGGCAGGGACCACCGGGTCGGGTAAGTCGGTCGGACTGAACTGCATGATACTCTCGCTGCTGTACAGGCTAACGCCGGACCAGTGCCGGATGATCATGATCGATCCCAAGATGCTGGAACTCAGCAGCTATGACGATATTCCTCATTTGCTATCCCCTGTGGTGACGGAGCCTGCAAAGGCCATCCGCGCCCTGAAATGGGCGGTGGAGCAGATGGAAGAACGTTACCGCATGATGTCCTCGCTAGGTGTGCGCAACCTCGCCAACTTCAACGAGAAAGTGCGCGCGGCCAAGGCGAAGGGCGCGCCACTCGGGCGCAAGGTGCAGATCGGCTACGACCCGATGACCGGCCAACCGCAATATGAAGAAGAGCAGTTGGCCTATGAGCCGATGCCTCAGATTGTGATCATCGTCGACGAACTTGCCGATTTGATGATGACCGCAGGCAAGGAAGTCGAATTCCTGATCCAGCGGCTGGCGCAAAAGGCGCGTGCGGCGGGCATACATCTGATCATGGCGACGCAGCGGCCATCGGTTGACGTTATTACAGGCGTCATCAAAGCCAACCTGCCGACTCGAATATCCTTCCACGTGACGTCGAAAATCGACAGCCGCACCATTTTGGGCGAGCAGGGTGCCGAGCAGCTTTTGGGCAAGGGCGACATGCTCTACATGGCAGGCGGCCGCGGCTTGACCCGTATCCACGGTCCTTTTGTATCGGACGATGAGGTGCGGCGGGTGGCGGACCATTGGCGCGGACAAGGCCAGCCCGAATATATTCAGGCCGTCACCGAAGAACCCGAAGACGGCGGATTCGATTTTGGCGGTATTGGTGGAGAGGACAGCGAGGAAGATTCGCAATATCGCAAGGCTTGCCAGATCGTCTTTGAAAGCCAAAAGGCATCGACAAGCTGGATCCAGCGGCAGTTGCGCATCGGCTATAACAGCGCAGCGCGCTTGATCGACCGGATGGAAGAGGATGGCTTTATCAGCGGCCCGAACCATATCGGCCGCCGCGAAGTTCTGCGTGACCGGAACGGCGAACCCCTTTAGGCGTTCAGACATGGTTCAACGCCTGTTTGGCAGACGGTCCGGCCCTCCCCATTGGATAATGAAAATGACTTTTGGAAAATACGCCCTGATGTTTGCGCCGGTCGCGCTTGTAATGCCGATGCCGGGTTCCGCGCAGAGCGGCTCGGCCAAGATGGACCGGGTTGTGGCCCATATGCAAGCTGTCGGTACGATGACGTCGACCTTTACCCAAACGGACCGGCGCGGTTCGACGTTGTCGGGCAAATTGCTGCTGAAGCGGCCGGGCCATATCCGTTTCGAATATCAAAAGGGTGTCCCGTTGCTGATCGTCGGTGACGGCAAAGCGCTTACGATGGTCGACTATGAAGTCCGTCAGGTGCAGCGTTGGCCAATCCGCAACAGCCCGCTTGCTGCGTTGCTGGATCCGGGTCAGGACCTGCGCCGCTATGGCAAGCTGGTGGAAACATCGACCGACGATGTGATCAGTGTTGAAGTGCGCGATCCCAAGCGACCGGAATTTGGTGTCATCACGATGGTGTTTGTACGTCAGGCAGGCGCGCCAGGCGGACTGACGCTGAACGGATGGGTTGCGCTCGATTCGAAGAATAACCGCACCAGTATTCGACTCGGCAACGTCAAATATAACGGAAACGTGCCTAATTCGGCCTTTACCTGGAAAGACCCGCGCCCTGTTCGCCGCAAAAGCTGATCTAGGGCGACGAACCGATGCTGTGCGCCGACCAGTCGCCGCGCCAAGGTTCCTTGTTCATCTGAATGACAGGAAACGCATAGTATAAATTCCTCATCAGCGGTTGGTAGTTCGTGTGGTTTTCCCCCTGTTGCCCACGACGATGAAGCCGGCCCTGATATCCGCGTGACGAACGCAAGCTTAGCCCTCATCCCAAATGCCCCCGGGATGAGGGCTTTGCTTTTTCCGCCTCATTTTACCATCAGCCGCTTGCCCACGGCCTCGGGTGCATCTAGGGCCTTTAGCTTATGTCACAGACACTCCGCATCGCCTCGTGGAATATCAATTCGGTCCGCGCCCGGATCGACATTGTCGAACGCTTTTTGAAAGAGGAGGCGCCCGATATCTTGTGCCTTCAGGAAACGAAGGTCATCGACAGCCTGTTCCCCGAAGGCCTGTTCCGGCAATTGGGCTATCGCCATATGATGATCAACGGCCAGCCGATGCACCATGGCGTGGCGATTGTCAGCAAGGTGCCGCTCATCAACCGCAGGGTCGAAGACTGGCAGGCCAATGGAGAGGCACGCCACATCAGCGCAGAGCTGAATATCGAATCCACAAAAGGCGTACGTCTCGACAATGTGTACATACCGGCGGGCGGTGACATTCCGGACCGTGAGGCAAATCCGAAATTCGGGCAGAAACTTGATTTCCTGACCCGCATGAAAGACTGGTCCGACAGCGTCAGCAGCCCGACCATTTTGACCGGCGATTTTAACGTCGCCCCGCTGGAACATGATGTGTGGAGCCATAAGCAGCTGGTCAATGTGGTCAGCCATACGCCCATCGAGTGCGATCATCTTGCCGCGATCCAGCAGGCAGGCAATTGGGTGGATATCGCCCGCCATTTTGTTGACCCGAGCCAGAAGCTATATACCTGGTGGAGCTACCGTGCGCAGGATTGGGAGACATCCGACCGCGGCCGCCGGCTGGACCATATGTGGGTCACCCCCGATCTTAAAGACAAAGCCAAATCGCATGTTGTGCACAAGCATATACGCGGATGGGGCAAGCCTTCGGACCATGCACCCATCGTTACGGAATTTGCCTTTTGATGGCCCCGTCGTCGGCGGTTGGAAATCCCCGGAACGCGGCGCGAGCCATTGATGCGCTTCGCCGGGGGTGGATTGTCCGGATTGAATCGGCAGGAACTGCTATCCAGATTGCCGCCATCGAGACGACCAACGCCCTTACCGACATCACGGGATTGCTGTTGTCGGCTAGCCGCGCCGCAACGTTGAAACTGGTCAACCAGCGGGCCGCCGCAGATACCAATCTTCCCGTATGCATAGCGGTGCCGGCGGACATGGATATGTCGATGGCGCTGGCCATTGCCGACCCGACGCTTGATTTGCGCTATCCGATGAAAGGCCCTTTCGCGGCCCTCCCATTGCAGGATGCGGCAAGTGCTTCTGCCGCAATGGAGTTGGCGCGTCTTGCGGGTCTGTTGCCAGCATTTTTGGTCGTGGGCGAAGGGGCACAGGCCGAAGAGATCGTCACGCCTGAAGATGTGATTGCGTTCGACGATAGCAACAGGCTTGAGATCGCTACCCGCGCGCGGCTCCCGGTTGCGGCAAATACCGAGGCGGAGATTGTGGCGTTTCGTTCCGTCGCGGACTCGACCGATCATATCGCCCTCATCATTGGAAAGCGTGATCAGACGGCTCCGGTGGTGCGTTTGCATAGCGAATGTCTGACCGGCGATGTGCTGGGAAGCCTGAAATGCGATTGCGGCCCGCAACTGCATGAAGCGCTACACCAGATATCCGACGCGCAATGGGGCATATTGCTCTATTTGCGGCAGGAAGGCCGTGGCATCGGCCTTATCAACAAATTGCGCGCCTATGCCTTGCAGGATCAGGGATTTGACACTGTTGATGCGAATATCCGGCTGGGTTTTGCGATTGATGCCCGCGACTTTTCGGTGGCGGCACAAATGCTCAAGCTTTTGGGCGTGCCGTCGGTACGGTTGCTGACGAATAATCCCGAAAAGGTTGCCGGATTGCAGGCCGAGGGGATCGGAGTTCCCGAACGCCTGCCGCTGAAAATCGCATCGAACCCGCATAATGCCCATTATCTGGCGACCAAGCGAGATCGCACGGGGCACAAGCTCTAATCGAGATTAAAAGCCTTGCGGGTCGTTGGGTTCCGGCTCGGGCTCGGCCGGACGGCGACCAAGTGCTTTATCGATAAACTCGTCATCCAGCTGTTCGGGCCGTGTGACGTCGGGTAATCCGGGGTCATCGACCGACGGCACGCCTTCTATCGGATTGCCATTCTCGTCGAGAAGCAGCGGCTCACCATCTTCACCCAAAAGCTCTTCGTCTTCCAAGCGCTCAGGGAAGGTGACTTCGGTTGCAAATTGTTCGACCGGTCGGCCGGCAACAGCGACGCGCATGAAGGCCGCCCAAGCCTGCGCCGGAGCACGTCCGCCTTCCAACCCGCCGACGGCCCGCGCATTGTCGCGGCCCATCCAGACACCGGTGGTCAACCCGCTGGAAAAGCCAAGGAACCAGCCGTCCTTATTGCTGGTCGTCGTGCCGGTCTTACCGGCCACGGGCCGTCCAATGTTCGCTGCCCGTCCGGTTCCGGTTGCAACGGCGGTCTGCATCAGGTCGGTCATCCCGCCTGCGACCCATTCTTCTACCAACTGGATCGATTTTTGAGGCTTGGCCGAATAGATTACATCCCCATCGATCGTGGTGACTTTGGAAATGCCGTAGGGCGTCAGGCTGCGGCCTTTGGCGGCCACTTCGGCAAAGGCACGGGTCATATCGATGACGCGCGCCTCAGACGTTCCAAGCACCATAGACGGCTGCGTATTGATCGGTGTCGTAATACCGAAGCGCCGCGCCATATTGGCGATGCTGCTCGTGCCCACTTCTTCGCCAATTTTTGCCGCGATCGTGTTTTTGGAATAGGCGAATGCGGTGCGCAGCGTTATCTCGCCGGCATAATTGCCGCCACTATTTTTGGGTTGCCAACCTTCGATTTCGACGGGTTCGTCGACAACCTTGTCTTCGGGACGGAAGCCCGATTCCAGCGCCGTCAGATAGACGAACAACTTCCATGCCGATCCCGGTTGCCGTACCGCGGTCACCGCACGGTTATAGTTGCTCGTCACATAATCAGTACCGCCGACCATCGCCTTTACCGCGCCGTCGCGGTCAATAGCTACCAACGCGCCCTGCGCGCCCTTTGGCACATTATTAACAATTGCCTTGGTTGCCGCGCGCTGCATTTTCAGGTCGAGCGTGGTCCATACATCGATGGGCTTCTCTGTCTCGTCGATCAGACCATCCAGCTGCGGCAACACCCAGTCGGTGAAATAGCGGACGCTATCCTGTGGTGGTTCGGATGCAATCTTGACTTGGGCCGGTTTCACCGCCGCGGCTTGCTCGGCCGTGATCATGCCTGCATCTTGCATTACCTCAACCACAACGCCTGCACGGTCGAGCGCAGCCTTTGCATCCGCGGTCGGCGAATAGCGCGACGGCGCTTTCACAAGCCCAGCGATAATGGCGGCTTCGGCCAGCGACAGATCTTCCGCGCCATGGTCGAAAAATTTACGGCTCGCGGCATCAACACCATAAGCGCCGCCACCGAAATAGACCTTGTTCAGATAAAGCTCGAGTATTTGCTCTTTGGAAAACTTCGTTTCCATGGCCAGGGCGAGAATTATCTCACGGATTTTCCGGCCGAATTCCTTATTATTGTTCAGATAGATGTTGCGGGCAAGCTGCTGCGTGATGGTAGACCCGCCCTGCGTCCAGCGCCCTTCAATGGCGCGCACATAAAAGGAGCGGGTAATGCCGATCGGGTCGACGCCCGGATGCATATAATAGCGGCGGTCCTCAACAGCGACCATCGCTTCTTTCATCTCGGTCGGCAGCTGTGAAAAGGTTAGCCAGCGACCAAAACTTGGCCCCAAGGACTGGATCACCGTTCCGTCCGCGGCGCGCACGCGGATCATCTGGCCGTTGGGTGAAGCCTTCAGATCTTCGAAACTGTCGATTTCTCCGCGGGCGACGGCGACGAATATACCGAGTACCATCAGCCCCAGAAGTAACGCGCCAACACCGATTTTTAAAAGACGAATAACCCAGACCATGAATGAGCCTCGTCCGCTATTTGGAGTGTATGCAGATGCCATTGGGGGCGTTGTTATCGCCAATGGGATTCGGGGACAAGGACCAAGTTATTCGGGGTCGAATTCAAGAGCAGCGCTGTTGATGCAGTAACGCAAACCCGTTGGTCCGGGCCCATCAGGAAATACATGTCCGAGATGTCCTTCGCACGCGGCGCAGCGCACTTCGGTGCGGACCATACCGTGGGATACATCGCGATGTTCCTCTACAACTTCCGGATCGGCAGGTGCGGTAAAGCTGGGCCAACCCGACCCACTGTCAAATTTCGTGTCCGATACGAACAGGGCGGTGCCACAGCCGGCGCAGCGAAATTCGCCGGAACGCTTTTCATCGGTCAGTTTTCCGGCAAAGGCGCGCTCTGTCCCGGCCTCGCGCAGGACGTGATATTGCACTGGGTCCAGTTCTGCCCGCCATTCCGCATCGCTTTTGTGAATTTTTTCCATTTTTCCGCCTTTCAGACCATGGAGATGGTGGGGTGGGTGCTGTTCTTCAAGACCGTGGTTTAACCTAACATTTACCATAAAGCCGCTAATGTAAAAAGGCTGTGATAGGACCAGATCATAAGCGCCGCGCTTTGACCGTGTTGATGCTTTTGCCGTTGCTGGTTGCTGCGGGTGAGGAACCCTGTCTGCTGTGCACGAAAACGACGGAAAACGCCGAAGTTTCAACGGCCAAGGCAACACCCATCTCTATTGATATCACCACGCAACTTGATTTCAGTCGCGCGGCTCTTTCGGGCGGCGGTGGCGGCCAGATTGATGTGGACCCGCATAACGGCAGCCGCCGCGTCGATGGATCGATCATTGATCTGGGCGGTCCAGCCTTCGCTGGCACCGCTATTGTGCGCGGTGAACCTGGCCGGGCTATTCGCATCGACATGCCCCAAACCGCAAATATGACCTCATCGACGGGTGCCGTCATCAAGATCGTCGGACTGCGCGCCAGCATTGTCGGCAACCCACGACTGGATCGCGAAGGTCGCCTGAGCTTTTCCTTTGGCGGCAAATTGGTGGTGCAGGGGAACGCATCGGGCACTTTTCGCGCACGGATACCCATCACCGCGCAATATGAATGACTTTACCGGCTGCGCGCCGCCGCCCGTGCAATCCGGATCAGTTCTTCTTCCAATATGATGACGCCAAGACCCTCACGCACGCTCATGAGCTTAGATTCCAGATCGAGCAGATGGCCGTTCAAGCCAACCAGACGTGCGGATGTCCAGCGGCCCAACTGGTTGACGAAGTCGTCCGCATCTTTCCAGAAAATCGACCGCGTCGCCTTTACAACGGCGCCGGGATTGGACCCTTTGTCGACCTTCGCCCGCAAGGCAGCGAGCAAAGCCACGCGGCGTTGAAGCGCCCGGGTAATACGGATCGCATCCACACCCAGATTATGGGCTGACACCAGTTCACGCCCTGTGCCGCGCAAGTCGCCATTCATGACCTGGTTGATGAGGCCGTTGACATTTTCCTCACCGGTTTCGGCCGATAAAGCCTCAAAGGTGGTGACATCAACGGTTGCTGGTCGCTGTGGTGACGCATCATAATAGAGCGCCAACTTTTCGATTTCCGCCTGCGCCAATTTGCGATCCTGATGGGTATAGCGAGCAATGCGCGCGGCTAGGCTCCGGTCCAGTTTCAAGCCGACAGTGGCGGCATAGCCCATCACTGCCGACGCGGCATCGGTCTCTTCGGGCAGATAACAGATATGCGATAGGGCGCGCGGATGGCTTTCCACCAATTTGCGCAATTTACTGGTCTTGGTCAGGTTTCCGGCGGTCGCGATCACCGGGTTGACGCAACTGTCCAGTTCAAGCAGGTTTTCGACGGCGGCTAGCGCTTCTTCGCGGCGGAAATTCACCCGGACATAGCGTTTGTCGCCAAATAACGACAGTGCGGAGGCTTCATCGGCCAAGAGCGCAGGGTCATTGCGGATGCGGTCACTGTCGATATCGATGCGCTCGGCACCGCCCAACTGCGCCGCCATCTGGCTTGCAATATCGGCAATTGCCGATTCGTCCTGACCAAAAATGAAAAACAGCCGAATATCGGATCGCGTTGTAATGGCGCTTATGAAACCGCGTTCCTTGGCGTTGCTCATTCGCCGCCTGCGTAGAGCGAGAGGCGCGTGACAATCTGGTCCGCGACACGCTGCGTCAAATTTTCGAGCGCGGTGTTTTCGCTGGCAATGGTCGCATATTCTGAACTGACCACGTCGATTCCGGCATCCGCCCCCGCCGTTGCATCCAACACAGTTTCTCCGGACGTTAGCGAGATAAGCTGGTAGCGCGCACGCAAGGTGCGCCGTTCACGGGTAACGGTGTCGTCGGCGCGCACACCGAAGCCTTCAATCTGGTCATCCAGTGCCACAACCAGACGGAATTTGGCCGACGCGGATTGGGTCGATCCCAACCGGTCGTTCAGCGCATTGCGCATCAGCCACCCATTTTTGCCGGCGATGGGTTCCACCATGACCGTACCCAAGGTGGAGGCGACAGCGCCTGTCGACCCGCCACTATATAGCGGTTTCAACCCGCATGCCGACAGCGTCAGGCTTACCAAAATCAAAGCGAGCAAATGTCTCATATTACGATGTTGACCAGCCTGTCCGGTACGACAATGACTTTGCGGATCTCCGCGTCTCCAATGGCATGCTGGACCTTTTGGCTGGCAAGCGCAAGCGCCTGCATATCGTCCTGGCCAAGACCTTTGGCCACCGTCAACGTATCGCGCAATTTGCCCTGGACCTGAATCGCGATGGTGACTTCATCTTCCACCAGCAATGCGGGATCGACATCGGGCCAGGATGCGTCGGCGATCAGGCCGGCGCCCAATTTTGTCCAGGCCTCTTCCGCCAAATGCGGCACCATCGGGGCGGACAAAAGCAGGATGGTCTTGATAGCGGCGTCGCGCGAAGCGGACGGCGAAGCTTTTTCAATGGCATTTGCCAGATCGTAAATTTTGGCCACGGCCTTGTTGAACGACAACGCTTCGATATCCGCGCCCACGCCCGCAATGGCCTGATGCGTTTTGCGCAGCAGCGCCTTATCTTCGCCCTCGGCGCCACTGACCTGTCCAGTCAGACGCCAAAGGCGCTGCACAAAACGCCAGCAACCTTCAATGCCGGCCTCGGACCACTCCAGATCACGTTCGGGCGGACTGTCCGACAGCATGAACCAGCGCACGGCGTCGGCGCCATATTGGTCGACAATGTCATCGGGATCGACGACATTCTTTTTCGACTTGGACATTTTCTCGATACGGCCAGCCGTTGCAGGCGCGCCGGTCTCGGCAATCGTCCAAATATCGCCCGAACGGGTAACCTGCTCGGGGCTTAGCCATTTGCCGTCGGCATCCTGAAATGTCTGATGCGTCACCATGCCTTGCGTGAACAGCGAGGCAAAAGGCTCCTTGACGTCAATCATGCCGATATGACTGAGAGCACGCGTCCAGAAACGGGCATAGAGAAGATGCAGGATCGCATGTTCCACCCCGCCAATATATTGCTGCACCGGCAACCATTTTTCGGCGACGGCACGATCAAAGGGCTTGTCCCCTGGCTGGCTGGCAAAACGGATGAAGTACCAGCTGGAATCGACAAAGGTGTCCAGCGTATCGGTTTCGCGGCGCGCAGGCTGGTGACATTGCGGGCAGTCGACTTTGCTCCATGTCGGATGACGGTCGAGCGGATTGCCGGGGATGTCGAATGTGACATCTTCGGGAAGCTTTACCGGCAATTGCGCTTCGGGCACGGCAACCGCACCGCAGGTATCGCAATGGATGATCGGAATGGGCGTGCCCCAGTAACGCTGGCGGCTGACGCCCCAATCACGCAACCGGTATTGCGTTTGCCCCTTGCCCCAGCCTTCGGATTCCGCCTTGGCAATGACATCGGCAATTGCGTGTTCGACGGAAAGGCCGTTCAGCCAATGGGAATTCACGATTGTGCCGGGGCCTGTATAGGCGACGTCACCGGCGAAGTGGCTGTCGGTGATATCCCCGTCCGATACAACGCGTGTGACCGGCAGGTCATATTTGCGCGCGAAATCCAGATCGCGCTGGTCATGCGCAGGACAGCCAAAAATCGCCCCGGTTCCATAATCCATCAGCACGAAATTGGCGACATAGACGGGCAGATGCCAGCTTGGGTCCAGCGGATGTTCGACCGTCAGACCGGTGTTGAATCCCTTTTTCTCAGCCGTTTCAATATCGGCAGCAGTTGTCCCACCCTTGCGGCATTCTTCAATAAACGCCTGCAACTCGGGCGCATTGGTCGCAAGTTTTTGCGCCACCGGATGATCCGCGGCAATCGCCACGAAGCTCGCCCCGAACATGGTGTCGGGACGGGTCGTGTACACATCGATGCCGTCGCCATTCGATCCGGGAAATGCAAAGCGGCAACGCAGGCCCTTCGACTTACCAATCCAGTTTTCCTGCATCAGCCGCACTTTGTCCGGCCACTGGTCCAGCGACGAAAGACCTTCGAGCAGTTCGTCTGCAAAATCGGTGATTTTCAAAAACCACTGGCTGAGTTTGCGCCGTTCGACGGGCGCGCCCGAACGCCAGCCTTTGCCGTCGATCACCTGCTCGTTGGCCAGAACGGTCATATCGACCGGATCCCAGTTTACGGCGGATTCCTTGCGGTACACCAAGCCTGCGGCGTAGAGCTTCAGAAATAGTGCCTGCTCATGGCCGTAATATTCCGGCTCACAGGTCGCCAGTTCGCGCGTCCAGTCAATGGCAAAGCCCAGACGCTTCAACTGCGCCTTCATATTGGCGATATTGTCGCGGGTCCATCCGCCCGGATGCACGCCCTTTTCCATGGCGGCATTTTCGGCCGGCATCCCGAAGGCATCCCAGCCCATGGGATGCAGAACTTCATGTCCGGTCATCCGCTTATAACGGGCTAGGACGTCCCCCATCGTGTAGTTGCGGACATGCCCGATGTGGATACGCCCCGACGGATAGGGAAACATTTCCAGCACATAGCTGCGCGGCTTGGGCGAGGTGTCATCGGCGACGAAACTCGCCTGCTCTTCCCAAATCTTCTGCCACCGCGCGTCGGCGACGTGCGGGTTGAAACGATCAGGCTGGCTCATCGATTATCCGCTTATGGACGTGCGGCGAAGGTCACGGGCCTTGGTCAAAATGATGGCTTCCATCTTTTGCACGGTTGCTGCCCGCAAGGGTGCGGCAACCCATTGACCATTTTGCGAAACTTCCCGGCTGCCCGCAACGCGCAGTGCGTCGGCGCGCAGGTCCTGGTCCAGGATCGATACGGTTAGCTTGATCCGCTCGCCCGGGCTTTGTGGGTTCACATACCAGTCGGTCACAATCACACCGCCGGCCGAATCGGTCTGGACGAGCGGCATGAAGGACAGTGCATCCAGCGAAGCGCGCCACAAATAGCTGTTTACGCCGATTGTGGTTACCTGACTTGCCGCCAGGTCAGCCTTCGGGCGCGCCGTGCCTCCGCACGCCGACAACAACATAGTGCCAGAGGCGAGGATAAGTGCCAGGCGAGAGATGCGCATATAATGTCCTTGAACGATGAATTTCTGGGGAACCTCTATAACGCCTTGCTGGCTTGAGCAAGCTTTCTGGGTGCTGAACCAACGACTTTCGAAATGCGTTGAGTTGAATGGCGGACAGACTTTGTGGATATCATGCAACATATTGTCAAAAATCGCGTTCTATTTCAGATTAAACGGTATCGACACTTTCGATTTGTGCGTTTTGGTCCTATACCGAATGAAGAACAGGGAGTCGTTTTGGTTCTGTGATGACCATAAGTAAGCCTTTCCGGCGGAAGAACGCCGTTTTTGCAGCTGCATTGCTTGCAACGGGCTCGCTTGTCGTGTCGCCGCTGGTCATGCCTGCCTGGGCTGCCGATTCCGTTATACAAACAAAATCGACCGCGAAAGATTGGCTGAATACTTTCACACCATCAGGCGTGGATAGCCGACTTGCCGCACGCTTTGCCGCGACGAAAAGCCAAAGCAGCGACCGGTTTCCATTCACTCTGGCCGGCGCCGACGCATCGCGCAGCCGGACGATCATTGTTGCCGCCCGCGCAAACAGCCGTCTGACGGCCGGCGCGGTTTCGGTGCGCAGTGCCCTTTCGACCTCGGAAACGGGTGTAGGAAAGGCCATGCGGCTTTCGACCGTTGATTACCGTCTGTCCGCATCCAAGGGCTGGCAGGGTTTCGCCTTGCCATCGACTCCGAAATTGTCGGCTAAGGTTCCGTTGAGCGAGCTGGGCCGCGGAAATTTCCGTCTGGACGACAGCGGAAAGAAGCCAAGCAAGTTCAGCACGAATATCAAGCTTGATCAAAATCGCGAAGTCGCACCACCCGCACGGGGCAGTGCAGCGTCTGGCGACTATAAGCTTGACGTCGGCGGCAGCTTCTCGATCAGCCGCAAGATCGATGTGACCGCCGGGCTACGTTACGCCAGCGAGAATGACCGTGTGCTGCCAAGGGTAGATAACCGCAAGGATAGCGAAGCGGTTTACGTCGGAACCAAAATCCGCTTCTAATTCTCGCGCTTGATGCGAAACGCATCGATCGCTGCCCACCCGTCAATCAGCTTAGGGTAAAGCATCTTTGCTTTTCCTTTGCTTATTCCTCCTAAAGCGATAACTGCCATCCCGCGTGCTTGCTGCGCTATCCTGTTGAAGGCCATGAGCCCGAGGGCAGGCGCGTCCGGATGGCTTGCGGTCCGGAATAGTGGCGAGATCAGCACGGCATCGACACCTGTCCGCCGTGCTTCGGCAAGTTCCCGACGATTGTGAACCGGTGCCGTGTGGAACAGACTGCGCGATCCAGCCGAGCGCTGGTGAAAACCGTCCGCCCGCCATTTTGAAGCTGAACGAGCATCCCCCGCCAGAAGCAACATGTGCCCCCTTTGCCGACAGATATGCGCGACTTTGCGGAACAGGACGTGGCGCTCCGATGGGTCCATATTATAATGGCGGAAGATAACGCCGGACCGCAACGGCAATCGGCGGATTGCGTCCAGCAATCCATCGCCGAAGCGCGGATCGGTCATAAGCCAAAGTGTTGGAAGGGGCTGGCGGCGACGCATCCTCTTGCCTATAGCGCCGCACTATGCAGGAAGCGATACGCGAAACGGCCCAGAGCCGGCTGAATGAAATCACCGCACAGATGTCGGCTGCTGCAAAGCTTGCCAGCCGCACTGCGGCGGACATCACGCTAATCGCCGTGTCCAAAACCCGAAGCATCGGCGAAATAGAACCGCTCATCCAAGCCGGACATCAGAACTACGGCGAGAACCGTATTCAGGAAGCCCAGACAAAATGGCCTGAGTTGAAAAAGCTGGATGCGGGGATTGTTCTCCACCTGATCGGACAACTGCAGTCCAACAAGGCTGCCGAAGCGGTCAGCCTGTTTGATGTCATCCATTCGCTCGATCGCCTATCTCTCGTCACGGCATTGGGGAAGGCCATGCGTGACCAAGGCCGGTTTTTGCCCTGTTTCATTCAGGTGAATATCGGCGCGGAACCACAAAAGGGCGGCTGCGCTATCGAGGCGCTTCCCGAACTTCTTGCTGCAACAAAGGCCGAGAACATTCCGGTCGCCGGGCTAATGTGTTTGCCGCCCGCAGATATCGAGCCAGCGCCCTACTTCGCCCTGCTTGCTGAACTGTCTTTGCGCTATGGATTGGACGGGTTGAGCATGGGCATGTCCGGCGACTATCAAACTGCGATCATGCTAGGCGCCACCCACATTCGGGTTGGCACCGCCTTATTTGGCGAACGCAGGTGACGAAGGTACGTTAAAAAGCGCAATCCCGTCGCGCGTCGGCACAAGCGCCTCGATCTTTTCCGCATCCGTGCCGGCGAATGCCGCGATGAGCGCGGGGTCCCGAACATCGAGTCCGCCGGTCAACGTGCCAAAAGCAGGCATAACCAGTTTACGCGCGCTCCGGACGAAGCAGCGACGCGACACATGACGGCCGCGAACGGCCTGTCGGAATTTCGGATGGAAATGCCCCGAAATCTCGGGCCCTTCTTCCTCCCCAAGAGCTTCATGCCGGAATATCACATTGTCGCATTGCAACGATTCAACGGCCTCGCCACCCCAATGGCCCTGCACATCGGGGTCGTGGTTTCCGGTCACCCAAATCCAGCGGACTGAGGTGACAAGTTGCTGCAGCAACGCCGCCGCACTACCCTGTAGCCGCCGCTCGCCATCGGTATCATGGAAATTGTCGCCGAGGGAAATAACAGTCTCGGCCCTGAACTGACGCAGCAGCGCAGCCACCTGCTCAAGTGTGGCGAGGCTGTCATAGGGCGGCAGCATTTGGCCGCCCGCGGCATAGGCGCTCGCCTTTTCAAGATGGAGATCTGAAACGACGAGCATTTTGTGCTCAGGCCAATAAAGCGCGGCGTCGCCCGCAACCTCGAAATTATGCCCGCCGAATAAAAATGTCCGTGTCATCGCCACCGCCTATGCGGATTAAGCCATGATGTGGCAAGCGGTCGTCAGTAAGCTGCTGCCAAACGTGCGGGGGTGGCGCGGGATACCCCTTTGGGTAAATCAAAACCGACCCGGCGGTTGCCGAAATCGATCAGAACGCGGTCGAACAATTTGAGCGCATCCATACCCAGCAGGATCGCGGGCCGGTCATTGAGCGACAACGCCGTAAAGGCGTAATTTTCGGCAAAGGTGATGGGCAGGTCATTGATGGTCAGACCGCCGACTTCGATTTCCTTCAACTGCGTGAACTCGCCGTTCAGGATAGATCCGGTGACGCTCTTCATCTTCACAGGAATGAAATCCACCGTACGATGCCGTCGCTGAAGCTTATCGCGAAGGGCCATATTGGCCATGCTGCTTTGCGCGCCGGTATCCAATATGATGTCGACCCGTATACCGTCGATCTTGGCGCTGGACAGGATCATCCGTCCGGCCTTGCGCTTCGCGCTGACGACAATCATGCCGTTTTCCAGCTTGGTTTTCCCACGCGTTCGGCGTGACGGCAAAACATCCATCTTCTGGCTGGCGAAATCGAGCAGGACGCGGTTGTCTTCCAGACTGTCGATCCCCAATAGGCCATAGGCACCCAGATTGGACCGTTCGAGCCCGGGTGCTTCCACGCCTTCAAGGTTCACCGCCGCCGTGGTCAGCTTGTCGATGTAAAAGGAATTGACCTGAGTCTTTCCCGAAATGGTCGCCAGCGTCAGCGTCGGACCGGATTCCAGTGCCAGATCGCGCGCCAGATCATTGGCGATAACCGTCCGTTCGGCGCCGGTATCGACGATGAAGGGTACGGCGGCGCTTCCGTTGACCTGCACCTGCACCGTCATCCGGTCGCTGCGGTCAATGCCGAATTGTTCGACAATAGCAGGCGGCTCGACTGCATTTGCGGCGACATCATCTTGTGCGGACGCGGGGCTTAAAAAAGCAAAAGTGGAAAAAACCGCGAGGGTAATATGTTTCATTTCTCCATCTCCTGCCCGCATGATAGGCTTCTTTACATGCCGCCACAAGTCGCCGCCGGTCGAAGCGCATCTGGGCTTTGTCGAAGGCGGCACGGGCAGCCAATTGCGATGGAGGGCAGCCTCGGTTAGCCCCACTGTCATTCGAAGAGAGAAGGGGATTGCCGTGAAGAAACTACTCCTGTTGGCCACCTTGGCCCTGCCGATGTCGCCTGCCCTGGCCGATGCACCGAAACCGGATGCGCTTGTGGCTGATGGTTTGCCGCCTGTCCCGGATGAACTGCCCGCCGAAACGCGGCCCTACATGGAATTCCGCACGGCAGGTTTTGTTGGCTGGCACCCATCCGATCGGTCAATGCTGGTCGCGACCCGTTTTGCGAATACGGCACAGCTGCACCGCGTTGCTGGACCGATGATGGCCCGTAAGCAGATCAGCTTTGAAGCCGAACCCGTTGGAAACGGTAGCTGGGCTCCGAAAAAGGGCGATGTGCTCCTCGTGCAGAAAGATGTGGGTGGAAATGAATTCTTCCAGATCTTTGCCCTCAAAGACGGCAAACTCAATCTTTTGACGGACGGCAAAAGCCGCAATGGCCTGAACGCCTGGAGCAAGGATGGCGAGTTGATTGCCTATACCTCAACGCGGCGCAACGGCACCGACAACGATATCTATGTCATGAACCCGCGCGATCCTTCCACGAACCGCATGGTGGCCGAGGTCAAGGGCGGCGGCTGGGCTGTATCGGATTTTGCACCCGACAAGAAGACCGCCTTGGTCGCGCAATATGTGTCGGTGACAAATGTCGATATCTCGTTGCTTGACCTTGCGACCGGCAAGATGACGCCCATTGGCGATCATACCAAAGACATTGCCTATGGCGGCGGAGAATTTGCCCCAGACGGCACGCTTTGGGTGACGTCGGATGAGGGGTCGGATTTCCAGCGGCTGGGCACGCTCGATACGAAGACGGGCGCCTTTACCGCACGCGGGCCGAAAGAAAGCTGGGATGTCGATGCGTTCGATATTTCGCCGGACGGCAGCTTCATCGTCTACGCCACGAACGAGGCTGGAATGAGCAAGGTCAAGATCCTCGACACCAAGACCGATAAGGTGCGCGTCGTCGAAGGATTGCCAGCCGGTATTGTCGGTGGCTTCGATATCTCCGAATGGGGCGAGATCGGGATCACCTTCACCTCGGCCCGCAGTGCCGCAGATGCCTATAGCATCGATCCGAAATCATTGAAGGTGACACGCTGGACCGAAAGCGAAACCGGCGGCCTGGATGTATCCAAAAATGTCGAACCGGAACTGGTGAAGGTCAAAAGCTTCGATGGCCTAGAAGTGTCCGGATTTCTGTATCGCCCTGACGCCGCGAAATTCCCTGGCAAGCGCCCCTTGATCATGAATGTCCATGGTGGACCCGAAGGCCAATCCCGCCCCGGCTTCCAGGGACGCAGCAACTATCTGCTAAACGAGATGGGCGTGGCGATATTCTATCCCAATGTGCGGGGGTCGACGGGTTATGGCAAAACCTTCGTCAGCCTCGACAATGGTCCGTTCAAGCGCGAAGATTCGGTCAAGGACATGGGCGCGTTTCTCGACGTGCTGGGCAAGGACAAGGGTCTGGATGCCGGCCGCTTCGGGCTGACCGGTGGATCCTATGGCGGCTATATGTGCTATGCGGCGGCCGTGCAGTATAAGGACAAGCTGCGCGCGACGAACTGCATTGTGGCCATTTCGAACTTTGTGACCTTCCTCGAAAACACCCAAAGCTACCGCCGCGACCTGCGCCGCGTGGAATATGGGGATGAGCGTGATCCGGCACAGAGGGCAAAGCTTCTCGAAATATCGCCACTGACACGGGTAGCCGAAATTTCAAAGCCGATGTTCGTTGTCACAGGTGGTAACGACCCTCGCGTGCCAGCATCCGAAGCCGACCAGATCGTCAAGGCCATCCGCGACAAGGGCGGTGTCGCCTGGCATTTGCTCGGCAAGAATGAAGGGCATGGCTTTGCGAAAAAGGAAAATGTCGACTACCAATTCTGGACGACATTGCTGTTCTGGAAACAGAATTTGCTGAACTGACGGCAGACGAAGGATGCAGGATCGCTCGCTTGAAGGTTCGTGCCATTGCGGCAAAACAGGCTGGACCCTGAGCGGCGATCCGGGGTCCATCACCGCTTGCAATTGCACTCTTTGCCGTCGCTACGGCGCGCTTTGGGCCTATGATTATGAGAATGAACGCATTCGGGTTGAAGGCGAAACCAGCACGTACAAAAGGCCGGGGAAAGCCGATCCCGCCCTGGAAATACATTTTTGCCCGCACTGCGGATGCGTTGTGTGCTGGCGCGGATTGCGGCTGGAAGAGGATGGGCGCCGTCGCATTGCAGTAAATGTCCGCTTGTGCGAGCCCGATGCAGTAGCCGATCTTATGATCGACTATTTCGACGGGCTCGACAGCTTCGATGATCTGCCAAGCGCCGGGCGCTGCGTGCGTGACCTCTGGTTTTAAGGCGTCATCGCCACGCCAGCCAAACTCTCCGCCTCCAGCAGCAGCTCGTCATCGACCGACCCCTGCGCCACGCTTTCCCGTCCGATCATAACCAAAAGCGGCACTGCCAGCGGGCTGACCCGTTCCAGATCGACATGCAGCATCGTGTCGGCGGCGCGGTCGAGCAGATTTCCAAGACGCCCGACATCGGTCAGCCGCGCCCGCGCGTCCGCCCATGCGGCCTCGAGCAACAAATGATCGGGTTCATATTTGCGGAGCACATCATATATCAGGTCCGTAGAAAAGGTAACCTGCTTGCCCGTTTTGCGCTTGCCCGGATGCTGCCGCTCCACGAGCCCGCTGATAACCGCAACCTCGCGAAAAGCACGTTTAAGCAGATAGCTTCCTTCGACCCATTCGATAAACTCATCGGCCAATATGTCCGCAGAAAATAGCGGCGTCGGGTCGGTTATCGGCTTCAGGCTCCAGACGCCCAGCGCATGGTCGCTTGCCACAAAGCCCATGGGCATCAGGCCCCGGCTTTCCATTCGGCGGGTCAGCAACATTCCGAGCGACTGGTGCGCGTTCCAACCTTCGAATGGATAGGCCACCATATAATGCCGTTTGTCGTGCGGAAATGTCTCCACCAACAATTGTCCGGCTTCCGGCATCTGGCTGCGATAGTCCTGCATCTCCAGCCATTCGCGCACATCGTCGGGGAAGCGTGCCCAACCCGCCCGGTCAGTCAGCATCTGCCGGACACGGTCGGCGAGATGGGTCGTCAAGGGCATCCGCGCCCCCATATAGCTGGGGATTGTGTTGGCAGGCTTTGTCGAGGCGCGGACGATCAGGTCGAGATCCTTGATCGATTCAACCTCAAGGGCCATGCCCGCAAAGGTGAAGCGGTTTCCGGGGGTCAGCGTGGCGGCAAAACCTTCTTCTACTTTGCCGAGTTTGCGCCCGTTGCGGAAACGCACATCCAGCATCGGGGAATCGACGATGATTCCGGCGTTGAAGCGGTGTTGCGCGGCGAATTTGGAGTGCGCCAAATGCCATTTTCCGCCGGGTCGCAAAACAAGTTTGCGGAACTTGTCATAGGCCTTGAGCGCGTAGCCGCCCGTTGCGACGAATTCGATGACGCGGTGGAATGTGCCTGCATCCAGCGCGGAATAGGGCAGGGCCGATTGCACTTCGGCGAGCAGTTCTGCTTCGTCGAATGGTCCGGCACACGCAATACCCATGACATGTTGGGCCAGCACATCATAGCTGCCGGGCTGAAAGGTTTCGCCATCGCGTACGCCTTCATGGACGGCATCATAAGCGGCCTGCGCCTCTAGATATTCGAAGCGGTTGCCGGGCACCAATATCGCCTTGCTCGGCTCGTCCATGCGGTGGTTGGACCGGCCGATACGTTGCAGCAAGCGGGAACTACCTTTGGGCGCCCCCATCTGGATAACGCAGTCCACATCGCCCCAGTCGACGCCCAGATCGAGAGATGCCGTGCACACCAGCGCGCGCAATCTGCCCTCGGCCATCGCGCCCTCAACCTTGCGTCGCGCCTCAATCGACAGTGACCCGTGGTGGATGCCGATCGCGTATTTGGGATCGTTCGCGTCCCATAATTTCTGGAATATATATTCGGCCAGAAAACGGGTGTTGCAGAAAATCAGCGTGATGTTGTTGCGGCCAATTTCCTCGATCAATTGGGGAATGGCATGTTGTCCGCTATGCCCCGCCCACGGTACACGACCCTCGGGCAACAGGATCTGGAGGTCCGGCTCCGCCGCGGCTTCACCGGTCACAAGCTGCACCAGATCGATGTCGCCATCGGGCGCTAGCCAGGCGCGATAGTCGTCGGGATCCGCAACGGTTGCCGACAAGGCAACCCGCTCCATCTGCGGCGCCAGCGTCTGCAGGCGCGCGAGCGACAGGCTGAGCAAGTCGCCACGCTTGCCATTGGCAAAGGCATGCACCTCGTCAATGATCACGCGCTGCAGCGTTGAAAACAGAAACACGCTGTCTTCATGGCTAAGCAACAGCGATAGCGATTCCGGTGTTGTCAGCAGAATATGCGGAGGCTTTACCCGCTGCCGTTGCTTGCGGTCCGACGGCGTGTCACCGGTTCGTGTTTCCACCCGGATGGGCAGTCCCATTTCTTCGATCGGCATCAACAAATTGCGCCGGACATCGACGGCAAGTGCTTTAAGCGGGGAGATGTAAAGCGTGTGGAGGCCTTCAGCCGGGTCAGTCACCAACGCATTCAGGGTCGGTAGAAATCCCGCCAATGTTTTGCCTGCACCCGTCGCGGCAACGAGCAAGGCGTGCCGGTTTCGCGCAGCGGCCTCAAGCATATCCAACTGATGCCGCCGAGGCGACCAGCCTCGGGCAGTAAACCAGTCACGGATGATCGGGGAGAGCGTCACAAGGGCTTAATGCCCGACAGTTTCTCCGCGTTCCAGACCTGATGCTGCCAATTGTGCGTCTATTTGCGCCATCAACCGGTCAAGACCCGATTCGCTGGACGCTTCGGCGCGGGCGACGAGCACATCTTGCGTATTCGATGCCCGCAACAGCCACCAACCATCCGGCGTGTTTACGCGAGCGCCGTCGGTGTTGTTGACGTCAGCGCCCTCTGCCGACAGCCGAGCCAGAACCTCGTCAATAACAGCAAATTTGCGACTCTCGTCGACCTGGAACCGCATTTCGGGCGTGTTGATCATATCGGGCATCGCGCCGCGCAATTCGGTGACACTTTTGCCGAGCTTCGCCGAAGCCGCCATCAAGCGGACCGCGGCGTAAATGGCATCGTCAAAGCCGTAATATTCATGTTTGAAGAAGATATGCCCGCTCATCTCGCCGGCCAGCGGAGAACCTGTTTCCTTCATTTTGGATTTAATGAGGCTATGGCCTGTTTTCCACATTAACGGGTTTCCGCCCAGTTCCGCAATCCGGTCGTATAGCGCCTGCGACGCCTTGACGTCAGCGATGATCGTTGCGCCGGGCACGTCGCCAAGGACATCCTCGGCATAGATTTGCATCAGTTGGTCGCCCCAGATAATGCGGCCTTCGCCGTCAATCGCGCCGATCCGGTCGCCATCTCCGTCAAAAGCCACTCCGAAATCGAGTTTCTTCTCCGCGACAAGCCTCTGCAAATCGACCAGATTTTTGGGGTCGGTGGGATCGGGATGGTGATTGGGAAACTGGCCATCCACATCCACAAACAGAAGATGATGTTCACCTGGCAGCATCTTCACCAGCTTCTCAATCGCCGGTCCTGCCGCACCATTGCCAGCATCCCAGCCGATGCGGAATGGCTTATCCGGTGCGGCTTGCGCGACACGGGCGACATATTGGTCAAGGATATCGAGATGTTCCGAAGAAGCTGTTCCCGAAACCCAGTCACCCTCCGCGGCCATGGCGCCCAGTTTCTGGATATCCGCGCCAAAGAAAGGACGGCCCTGCAAAACCATTTTGAAGCCATTATAATTGGCGGGATTGTGACTGCCGGTTATTTCAATACCGCCGTCGACATCATCCAATATGGCCTCGGCATAATATAGCATCGGTGTGGGACCCATGCCGATGCGAACAACATCGACGCCGCAGTCGTTCAGCCCGCGCACCAATGCTTCTTCCAGCATGGGGGAGCTGACCCGGCCATCATAGCCAACTGCTGCTTTCTTACCGCCAGCGCGGATGAGGCAGGTGCCGAATCCGCGGCCGATCGCATAAGCGTCTTCGGCACCAAGAGTTTCGCCGATGATCCCGCGAATGTCATACTCACGAAGCGACGTTGGATGAAAAACATGGGTCACAGGAAACTCCCTCAAAAAATTTGCCGGACAATTAGCGTGATTTACTTTCCAAATCACTTAGCAAAAGGTCACGCGCTTCATTTAGTTCCCGGGCGCGCTCCGCACTGCCGCCCGTGTCGGGATGATTCTGCGTGATCAATGCGCGGTGGCGGCTGCGAATTTGCTCGGCTGTGTCAAAACGCGATACGCCTAGCAGGAAGCGGGCCTTGTCGATGCCATATTGCTCGCTCTGTTTCGCGCCTGTGCCAAACAGGCGCCAACTCAACCCCCGATACCACGTCACGGCAACGGCGATGGCAGCTACACCGATTATTATGCTACCACGCGCCGCAAGAAAGGCACCCGCAAGTCCGAGCAGCAGCGGCAGCAACTGCTGCCGGTGCACTTTCCCCTTCCAGACCGCCCAACCAAGACCAGCTAGGACAAGGGCGATCACTATTCCCACTTAAACGAGCGTCGCTATCTGTGGTTCGGGAAGGGCTAACCCGGTCACCAGTTCGCGCAATTCCTGACGGGCCACGATATGCGCGGTAGCCAGCTGGCCTAAATGCCCCTTGTCGATCAGCGTTAGGCCGGACGGGAACAGCTCCCGGTAAATCACGCGCTCATTCAATCCTGGAACCGACCTAAAGCCGACCCGCTTGGACAGTTCGGCGATGGCATCGGTCATGCGCTGCTGGTTGCGTGCTTCCATATTGTGCAGCCGGTTGCGGACGACGACCCAGTCGATGGTGACGCCATCGGCCTTTGCACGTTCCTTGCGGGCCTCCCAGATGAGTTCGGCATAAAAGCTTAACCGCCGCACTTTGAAATTTTCGGCATCGACCTGGCCGATCAGATCGAAGTCAACAAAGCTGTCGTTGATCGGCGTCACCAAAGTATTCGCGCGTGTCGCCACGAAACGGGCATATTTATCGTCACGACCAGGGGTGTCGTAGATCAGGAAATCATTGTCCTTCCCGAGCCGCTCCACTTGACGTTCCAGTGTTGCCTGTGAATCATGCTCGAACACTTCGAATACCGGCATTGGCAAGGTAATGCCCCGGCGCTTGATCGTATCGCGGCGATTTTCAAGATAGCGGTAAAGCGTGCGTTGGCGTGAATCGAGATCAATGCAGGCAACGCGCGCGCCACGTGAGGCCAGCGCTATTGCCACGTGCACGGCGGTTGTTGATTTTCCAGTACCGCCTTTTTCATTGGCGAAAACGATATGATGTGCCCCGGCCATGTGCCTTAAAATGTCCCTGTTCGATATTTGCCTTGAAATGCCATGGGGGCATCTCTCATAGGCGATGTTCAAGAGCCAATAACCAAGGCGAACCGCACGTGCAAACCATCAATCAGCTTGACTTATTACGAGACAATATTGCAGCACTACGTAAAAACGGCAAGCGCCTCGCGTTGGTACCCACCATGGGGGCACTGCATGCGGGGCATATGGCTTTGGTCGAAGAGGCAAAGCGACACGCCGATGCGGTGGTTGTGTCGATTTTCGTAAACCCTACCCAATTCGGTCCCAATGAGGATCTCGACGCCTATCCCCGCACGCTGGAACGTGATTCCGACCTTTTGCGCGCGGCCGAGATTGCCCTTCTGTGGGCGCCGCAGGCTGCGACCATTTATCCTGAAGGATTCGCGACAAAAGTCCATGTGGACGGACCCAGCGCCGGCTATTGCGGTGGCGCACGCCCCGGGCATTTTGACGGGGTCGCTTTGATCGTTGCAAAACTATTCAATCAGGTCACGCCGGATGTGGCGCTTTTCGGGGAAAAGGATTTCCAGCAATTGGCAGTTATCCGCAGAATGGCTCTGGATCTTGATTTCGGCCTCGAAATTGTGGGTGTTCCGATTGTGCGCGACGAAGATGGTTTAGCTCTGTCGTCGCGCAACGCCTATTTGAGTTTGGATGAAAGACGCAATGCACTTGCTTTGCCCCGCGCGCTTCATGACGCGGCAGATCGCATCCGTAGCGGCGCGGATGTGGCGGGCACCTTGGCTGCGGCTAGCGCAGATATACTGAGTTCGGGCTTCGCGCAGGTCGATTATTTCGCCCTTGCTGATTCGCGCTCATTGGAGCCGCTTACGCACTATGACGGTCGAAGCGCGCGCCTTTTGGCAGCGGCAAAAATCGGCAAAACACGGCTGATCGATAATATCGCCTTATGAGCGACGCGGATTACAATCCGTTTCGGATATAATTTTTGTCCATTTCGTTAACCATTTGTTAGCCATGTTTGGCGAGATTGTCCTCAACAAGGGAATTGGGGACATATCATGGGCAACAGTCTTAAAAGTGCGAACTTTCTTATGGAAAGCCGTTTGGCCGACGCGGCCAAAGGATGTGCAGATGCATTATATGATCTGGGCATGGCCTATTCGACAGGCGGTAATGGCGTCGAAGTCGATCTGGTCGAAGCGCATAAATGGTTCAACCTGGCTGCACTAAACGGCAGTGAAGCGGCGATGATGTGCCGGGCGGATATTTCCGACGACATGACGGCTCGCGAAATTGCCGAAGCGCAGCGTCAGGCACGGGCATGGCTCCAAAGCATGGACCAGCGTCGCGCTGCCTGAGATTACGAATGTAGCGCTGTAGTTTCAGCTTTTCAAACCAGCGCCAATTGCTAGATACGGGCTTCGGAAACTGGGGCCCTCCTATGGTACAGATTACGCTGACTGAAGTGTATCTCATTGCGATGATCTTGATCTTCGCGGTACCCTTTCTGATTTGGCGCCTGTTGCGCACCGAATATTATGCGCCACTTGTCGTTGTGCAGATCATTTGCGGCATATTGCTGGGCCCCGGCATCATGGGTGCATTTTTTCCCGACTATTATGCATTCGTCTTCCGTCCCGAAGTTATCGGCGCGCTGAATGGTGTTGCCTGGTGGGCGGTGATGATATTTGTCTGGGTCGCAGGCATTGAGCTCGATCTTTCGGAAGCATGGCAGAAACGCCGCGAGACCGGCGTAACTGCAGGCCTCGCCTTGATTGTGCCCCTTATTTTCGGAAGCATTGCTGCAGCTATATTGTTGCAGACCGGATTTGGTTGGGCAGGTGAAAAAGGCCAATATTGGCAGGTCATTGTGGGCATCGGAATGGCCTGCGCGGTCACTGCCCTTCCCATTTTGATCCTGTTCATGGAAAAGCTCGAAATATTGCGCCAGCCGCTTGGCCAGCGCATCTTGCGCTATGCGAGCCTGGATGACGTCGTCATCTGGGGAGTGCTCGCTGTGATTTTACTCGATTGGCAGCGCATGGGGCGCCAGGGCGCGTTCTTGGCTGGATTTGCAGTGGCGGCCTATCTAATCCGCCGGTTGATGCCCAAAATTGCCGAAAGCGACCGCTGGTATGTCGGGCTGATCTGGCTGGCGGTTTGTGGATTGGCCGCGGATTGGGCGGGCTTGCATTATATGGTGGGAGCATTCCTGTCGGGTGTAGTCCTGGACGCAAAATATTTTGACCAGAAGCGCATGGACTATTTCCGCGCGACTGTCCTTCTGGCGATGATGCCGGTCTTTTTCTTGAGCACGGGATTGCGTACCAATTGGGATGTCGGCGGCGTCATTGTCTTTGGCGCGGCAGCTTTGTTGCTGGTCGCATCGGTGGCCGGCAAGCTTGCGGGGATTCATCTGGCGGGTCGCTTGCTAAAATGGGAAAAAGGCGAAGCTTCTATGATCGGCTGGCTGCTTCAGACCAAGGCGTTGATCATGATCATCTTTGCAAACATATTGCTGGATAAGGACATTATTTCAAACCAGACATTCACGGCGCTGCTGTTGATGGCGGTGGGCAGCACGATGCTGACCATTCCGATGGTCACCCCGAAGCTCAAGGCCCTCAAAATGATGGTTTCGCGGTCCAGTTAAGGCCGCTAACAGGATTTTTATATTCCGGCGTTATCGCTGCGACCGACAATAAGGAAAATCTTCAATGACCGTACCAATCATCGTAACCGGCGCAGCAGGTTTCATAGGGCATGCCGTTGCCCACCGGCTCCTAGCACGCGGTGAAACCGTCATCGGCGTAGATATCGTAAATGATTATTACGACCCTGCCTTAAAGGAAGCGCGTCTTGCGACCTTTGAAGGGCATGACAAATTTACCTTTGTCCGGTGCGACATCGCGGATGCGGCAACAATTGCCAAATTGGTCAAAGACAATGGCGTACGGCGGGTGGTTCATCTCGCGGCGCAGGCGGGAGTGCGCTACAGCATCGAAAATCCCTTTGCCTATGAACGATCAAATCTGGCCGGACATCTATCGGTTATGGAAGCCTGTCGCCATGCTCCCGATTTCGAGCATCTCGTCTATGCATCCTCTAGTTCGGTCTATGGCGACAAGCCCATGGGCGGTGCGGGCTTCACCGAAGACGAGCCGGCCCTGAGTCCCGTTTCGCTCTATGCCGCAACAAAGCGCGCGTGCGAATTGATGAGCCAGTCTTATGCGACCCTTTACGGTTTTCCGCAGACGGGTTTGCGCTTTTTCACAGTTTATGGTCCATGGGGTCGGCCAGACATGGCCTATTTCAGCTTCACCCAGAAAATCCTGAAAGGCGAAAGCATCGAAGTCTTCGGCAACGGCAAGATGGCGCGCGACTTCACCTATATTGATGATATTGTAGATGGCATCATCGGGGCACTGGATAATCCGCCCGCCACCGGCGAACACCGCGTTCTGAACATTGGCGACAGCCACCCTGTCGGACTGATGGAAATGATCGAGACGTTGGAAAAAGCGATCGGTCATGAAGCGGTAAAGGTCATGCGGCCCATGCAGCCGGGTGATGTCACGGCAACCTACGCCGATGTGTCCAAGCTAAATGCGTTGACGGGGTATAAGCCGAAGGTCATGCTGGCTGAAGGGCTGCAACGGTTTGCCGACTGGTATCTGAGCCACTATAAGGGGGGGCTAAAATAACCTAGTCGTTGTCGGATTGGCTGCGCGTCTGCCATTCGTCGAAGGAAGCCGCCAGTTTTCGTCCCGCAATTTGCCGTCCAGCCTCGCGTGGCAAGCCGAGTGACGCTGATAAGGGCCCGCCCAGCAACGCATCACCCAACGCCATAAGCACCATTTCCAGTGTCAGTTCGTGCAACGAGTCGGCGGCCATGCCGTCTTCGGCGATCTGGTCCACCAGATTATGGATGGCTTCTACAATGGGGTCGAGCGCATCTTCATTGCCCGAGAGCAGCATCCACGAAGCAAGCGCACCTGCGCCCTCCCGGTCAAAATGGTCGAAGATGAGATCCGCCAGTTCATCCGGCGTGACAGCCCCGCCGCGCATCTGGAAAACGGCTTCCCCGATTTTCGCACAGATGCTGTTGCCCATATAGGCGGCAAGATCGCGCTGCAAACCGGACGCAGAGCCGAAATGATGCAGCAAATTGGCATGGGTGCGTCCGATACGCCCGGCTACAGCCTTCAGTGTGACGGCCTGTGGCCCTGCTTCCAGCAGAAGTTCACGTGCCGCCTCCAGCGCGGCGGAACGGCTGGCTTCCGGGCTCAGCCGACGTGGCATGGCAGCGTCCTTGATATTTACGACCTTGGTGCTTTCTATAGCCATGAAACTTTAATGCCCTTTGTTCTTATCTTTGGATGGAAATCCTACCCATCTATTCACGCCTTGCCAAACATCATGTGGAAATATCATCTATTTGTCCAATTCTGCTATGCAGGTGACCCAACCGCTTGGGCAATGATTTCACAGAGAAAATATCCATTCACCAGTTGGTTTTGACAGGCGTGTTGATGTTGCGCTGGACGGAGTTGCAAAGCGCACGCGTTGATCCATTAATGGGGTAAAGAAGATCAATTTACTCAAATGAACTCCCAATGCATTGATAATTATAGACTATTTTGCATTCCTTATCGTACGTTAACCAATGGCATTAAACGGAATTTCATGCGCTCTGCCTAGAGAGATGTTATGCATGAGACCAGAACATCCGGCTTAACCCAACTTTCTCCCGATCAGCGGCCGGACATTGTGGCGCGCAGCTATCGTGCGCCTTCGGACGCACTCAGCGACCGGCATTGGGTGCGCCAAGACCCTTTTGCGACTGCATTTTTCAACGCTCTATCTGCTGTCTTCCCGCATGGGGAAACCTTCATGATTCGCAGCCTGCTGCCATGGGTGGACCGGGTTGAGGATCCTCTGCGTGGTGAGGTTGAGGCTTTCATCGAGCAAGAGGCGGGACATAGCCGTGAACACGTGGCGATGAACAAGGCGCTGATCGGCGCCGGATATGACATTGCGCCGCTGGACCGGAAGATCCGTGGCTTTGTATCTTTTTTTGAAGATGCGAACGACCATGTGAAATTGACGGCGACGATGTGCATTGAACATTTCACAGCGATCATTGCTGCCGAACTGCTTAAGAACCGCGAACATCTCGCTGGCGTCGACAACAAGATGCTCGAATTGTGGCTTTGGCACGCGATTGAGGAAGTCGAGCATAAAGGCGTTGCCTTTGATGTCTGGAACCATGCCACACGCGATTGGGGCTCAGCGCGCCGTTATCTTTGGCGCAGCTTTTTCATGCTTGCGGTGACCACCAGCTTTTTCATCAACCGGACGCTTGGTCAGATCGAACTGTTGCGGCAGGACGGCTATGGCTTTTTCACGGCGCTCAAGAATGTCGTGGCCACTGGCTTTGGTAAGGGTGGTATTGGCCGGAATGTTCTTCGCCCATGGGCGGCATTCTTTCGTCCCGGATACCATCCATGGGATATTGATGACCGTTTGCTGCTGGCCCAGGGAGAGGCTGATCTCGCCTCCATCGCTGCGTCGCGCGCGGGTTATGGTGCCCGCGTCGAAGCGCCAGCCTTGGCACCGCTGGTTGCGGCGGCCTAAGCCGCGCGCAATTCGCTCAGATAACGGCTCATGTCATGCTCGAATGAGCTGCGCATAGGGCGATCTTCGCCTTCTGTCGGTGCCAGCTCCTTTTCGTATAGCGCGCTGGCCACAGACTGCCCCCGGCCCAAGCTGTGCCGTTGTTCCACTTGGCCTGTGCTTCTGAAGCCCAGTTTACGCAAAACCCTGCCGGATGCGGGATTGTCCGTGAAATGACCGGCTATCAACCGCTTATGACCGAGAGCGCCGGCGATGCGCACCACCGCCCGCCCGGCTTCGGTTGCAAAACCCAGTCCCCAGTAAGGACGCGCGATCCAATAGCCGATTTCCGTTTCGCCATTATGTTCGCCTAAGCCACAGCTGCCAACGAGACGGGGCGCTCCATCTGTCCGCAGCATCAGCATGAAATTCGGAAGCAGCACGGGTTGCGTCGCGGTCGCGAAGGAACGGGCATCGTCGACGCTATAAGGCCATGGCGCGCGCGCCAGATTGCGAACAATAGCTTCATCATCGATTGCCCGATGCAATTCCTGCGCATCTTCAGGCCAGCTTGGCCTCAGCAGCAATCTTTCGGTTCTTGCGAACATTTTCTCTCTCCGCTTCTTGGAGCCGCCCTTTGCAGAACAAAGCGACAGTCCTGTTACATCGGCCCCTCAGGGCAAGCTCGAACAGGGAGAATGAGGCAAAAAGAAAGGGAGACCGGTTGACCCGTCTCCCTGTTCAAGGTGGAAACCACCTTTGGCGATTTCCGGGTCATCCGTCTGGACAACCCGTCATCGATTGTCCGTCTTATTCGGCAGCCATGGCCGGCATATCCACCGACACATATTTGCGGCCAAGTTTGCCAGCATGGAATCGCACGCGACCGGCGGTCAGTGCAAAAAGGGTGTGGTCTTTACCAAGGCCAACATTGGCACCTGGATAAACCTTGGTCCCGCGCTGACGCACGATAATATTGCCGCCGATGACATTTTCGCCACCGAACTTCTTAACGCCCAGGCGACGGCCTGCTGAATCGCGACCGTTGCGTGACGAACCACCTGCTTTTTTATGTGCCATGGTCTAAACTCCTTGCGCTGTCCGAGCCGAGGCTCAGGCTTCCTTTTTGGCTGCGGCCTTTTTCGGCGCAGCGGCTTTCTTGGGTGCAGCTTCAGCCGCAGGTGCCGCGTCGGCCTTTTCAGCCTTCGGTGCAGCAGCCTTCTTCTCTTCCTTGCCGACAGCGAGGATACGAAGAAGCGTCAGCGACTGGCGATGACCCTGCTTGCGGCGGTAATTGTGGCGGCGACGCTTTTTGAAAACGATCACCTTCTCGCCGCGCTCTTGCGCGATGATTTCCGCTGATACCGTCAGGCCGTTTACATCCTGCGCTTTGTCACCGTCACCGGCCAACAGGATATCCCCCAGCGAGATCTTGTCACCCGCTTCACCCGACAGTTTTTCAACTGCGATTTTATCTCCGGCGGCGACGCGATACTGCTTGCCGCCTGTGCGCACGATAGCGAACATGGCTCTAACTCATCCGTTTCTACAGCTTAGCGCTTTTTAAGGAGCGCGGTTGCTCACGCGTGGTACCAGACGGCGAATCCCGACAGGCCACGCAAGAAGGGGCGCAGCTAGTCTAGGAAAACGCCTCTGTCAACGCCTTTTGCCGCCTTTTCTGCGCTATTGCGCGCCCCTTGCGCTGTTGGAGGGGGTGGCTTAGACAAGGACCATGTCCATAAACAAGCTTGCACCCGCTGTCCTGGTTGCTCTCCTGCTTACCGCTTGCAGCACAACCGAGGGCCAGTTTCCCTCGCTCGAACGGCGTCCTTATGAGAGCAAAGCCCCGATTTCGGTACCCGAAGCAGCGCCAGCCGCACCACTTGAGCTGTCGGCGCAATTGCAGACCAAGGTCGATTCCCTGACCCGTCGGCATGCCGCGGCGGAGGCCGATTACCAACGCAGGTTGCCGGCGGTAGAAGCCTTGGCATCCCGCGCATCCGGCAGCGCACCAGGTACCGAAAGCTGGGTGAATGCGCATCTCGAACTCTCGCGCCTTGATCAGGCGCGTGCCGATTCGATTGCGGTTGTTCGCGAGTTTGATTCGCTAATTGCCGAACAGGGTAAAACGGACTCAAATCTCGTCCCGCTGCTGAGCAAGGCGCAACAGCCCGTTTCCGAGATGATCGCGGCACAGAATGCGGAAATTGACAGGCTGTCTCGTCTGATCGGGGAATAGCTATTCCCTAGCGCCTTTGCGCGCATTTTCTTGCGCACGCGTCTGTTGCAGTGCACAAATACGCGTCATGACCGGTCAGAACAATTACACCATTTCGCAGAACCCCGATGTCCGCCTTTTGGGAAAGATGTTGGGCGACGTTATCCGCGCCTATGGTGGGGAAAAGCTGTTCCGCCAGACCGAATATATCCGCTCCACCAGCGTCGACCGCTTTCGCGGGATCGAAGGGGCAGGGGAAAGCGATCGGGGCCTGGGTGCGCTCAGTCTGGACGACACGCTGAACTTTGTCCGGGGGTTCATGCTATTTTCCTTGCTCGCCAATCTGGCAGAAGATCGCCAGGGCCTTGCACATGAGGAAGGGGCGACCGTGGAGGAAGCCTTTGCGCGGTTGAAGAATGAGGGGATCAGCCCCGATGCCGTACTTGCCATGCTGTCCAATAGTCTGATTGTCCCGGTGCTGACCGCACACCCGACCGAAGTGCGGCGCAAGAGCATCATCGACCACAAGAATCGGATCGCAGCATTAATGGCGATGCGCGATGAAGGACAAAGCAGCACGGCGGATGGCGACGATATAGATGCGGCCATTTACCGGCAGATCGCCCTGCTGTGGCAGACGCGACCTTTACGCCGTGAAAAGCTGTTTGTGACCGACGAAATCGAAAATGCCCGTGCCTATATGCAAGAGGTGTTTCTGGCGGCGCTGCCCAAGCTTTATATGCGCTGGGAAAAGGCGTTGGGCGCACGGCCTCCGGGGTTTGTCCGTCTCGGCACCTGGATAGGTGGCGACCGCGACGGGAACCCCTTCGTCAATGCGGAAACCCTGCGTTATGCTGTGACGCGCGATGGCGGAACCGCGATCCGCCATTATCTGGAAAGCATTCACAAGCTGGGTGCCGAGATATCCATTTCCAGCGGCATGAGCGACACGCCCGAATCGGTTCTCGCGCTCGCCGACAAAAGCGGTGACCTCGCGCCGAGCCGGGCCGATGAACCCTATCGCCGGGCCCTGTCGGGCATCTATGCCCGACTGGCCGCCACCCATGTCGCACTGATTGGCGATTCGCCACCTCGTCCGTCGGCTTTGACGGGTGAACCCTATACCGGACCAGACGAGTTGCGTGCCGACCTGGTCACGGTGGCCGCGGGACTGGCAAAAGATGGAGACGGCGCCTTGTCGAGCGGCGGGGCGTTGGGGCGTCTTATCCGGGCGGTCGAGATTTTCGGTTTTCATTTGGCAACACTCGACCTGCGTCAGAACAGCGACGTGCATGAGCGGGTTATAGCGGAGCTCTTGCGCAAAGCGGGCGTCGTCGACGACTATGCGGCGCTTGACGAGCAAGCCAGGGTGGATCTGCTGCTTGAGGAATTGTCCCATAACCGTCCTCTCGCCGGTGCCTGGACCGCATATAGCGAAGAGACCGCCAAGGAACTTGCGATCATCCGCGCAGCCGCGAAGGCACAAGCGGATTTCGGGCGGCAGGCCATTACCACCTATAACATCAGCAAGACCGAAAGCGTGTCGGACATGCTGGAAGTTTACGTCCTGCTGAAACAGGCGGGACTTTATCAGATCGGCGAAGATGGCACGCCCAGCGCCACCATCATGTCGGTACCGCTGTTTGAAACCATCGCCGACCTTCAGGCGGCACCCGCTACGATGAAAGCATTTTTTGCACTTTCCCCTATGCGCGCGCTTGCAAAGGCGCGCGGACATCAGGAAGTGATGATCGGCTATTCCGATTCCAACAAGGATGGCGGTTACCTGACCTCGACCTGGGAATTATATGAAGCGTCGAGCGCATTAGCCCCGGTTTTTGCCGAAGCGGGCGTCGCCATGCAGCTTTTCCACGGCCGCGGCGGCGCGGTGGGGCGGGGTGGCGGATCGGCGTTCGGCGCCATCCTCGCGCAGCCGCAGGGCACGGTACAGGGCCGTATCCGCATTACCGAGCAAGGCGAAGTCATTGCCGCGAAATATGGTACGGTCGACAATGCCGTGACATCGCTGGAAACCATAGCCTCGGCGACGATGTTGGCGACACTTTCCAGTGACCCCATCGACAAGGCGGATGTTGTCCGTTTCAAGGCGGCCATGGCGGAGTTGTCTGCGCGTGCCTTCACCCATTATCGGGGATTGGTTTACGAAACTGAGGGCTTTCGTTCATTCTTCCGCCAGATGACCCCGATTGGGGAAATAGCGACGCTGAAAATTGGTTCGCGCCCCTCCAGCCGCACAGCATCGGATGCGATTGAAGATTTGCGGGCTATCCCCTGGGTGTTCAGCTGGGCGCAGGCACGCGTCATGCTGCCCGGCTGGTATGGCACTGGGCAGGCCTTGGCTAATTTCAACGATAAGGGATTGTTGAAGGCGATGGCGGGGGAGTGGTCCTATTTCCAGACGATCCTAGCCAATATGGAAATGGTGCTCGCGAAATCGGATATGGGCATTGCGGCGCATTATGCCGGGTTGGTGGAGGATCAGGCTCTGTCGCAAAGGTTGTTCGGCCGCATCAAGGATGGTTGGCACGATGCACGCGACAGCTTGCTGGATGCTACCGGCCAGGCGCATCTACTGGAAGCACATCCGGCCCTGAACAATTCGATACGCCTGCGCTTGCCCTATATTGAGCCCCTCAACCTTCTGCAGATTGAACTCATGAAGCGTTACCGCGCGGGCGAAGCGGACGAGCGGATCGGGGAAGGCATCCAGCTGACAATCAACGCGATTGCAACGGCGCTGCGCAACAGCGGCTAGGCACGGAACCGGCCCCGACCAATCGACAAAAGCAGGTGCCCGTTCGACAAGGCGTGAAATAGAGCCTTCAACTCCGGCAAAGGGCTGTTACACCATCCGGCATATCATTTGACCGGAGAGAACCCCATGCGCCTTGCACCCTATGCCTTATCGACGCTCGCACTCGCGCTGAGCGGCGTCAGCACCCCAGCACTTGCACAAGATGTGGCCCTTGCGGCTGCAGATCAGCAAGACCAGAACGCCGCAATCATGGCGTTCTTTGAGGAGTATGACGCACAGCAATTGGCAACATCGCCACTCGCCAAGTCGTACCGCGGTATCAAGGACAGCGATTATGGCCGTTGGGACGATGGTTCGGACGAAGCCGAAGCACGCGCCCATGCGGCAGAACAGGCGGCACTCAAGGAAATGCGCGCACGTTTTGATCCTGCGAAGCTTAGCCCGGAAAACCGGTTATCCTACCGCTTGTTCGAAAAGCGCGCCGCGCGCACCAACGCTGCGTTCAAATATAATGACTATGGCTATGTCTTCGACCAGATGAACGGCGCGCAAAGCCAGATCCCGGCCTTTCTGATCAACATACACCGGATCGATAGCAAATCGGATGCACGGGCATATATCAATCGCCTCTATGGCATAGGCCCCGGCTTGAATCAGGCCATCGCATCTTCAAAGGCACGCGCCGCCAAGGGCATTATGCCACCCAAATGGGTTTACCCCTATGTCATAAGCGACGCCCGCAACGTCATTACCGGCGCGCCGTTCGGTGAAGGTCCCGATGCCCCTCTTTATGCCGATTTCAAGGCCAAGGTTGCCAAACTGGGCATTAGCGCAGTCGAGAAGGACCTTCTGGTCGAGCAGGCGGCACAGGCGCTCAACGATGCGGTCAAGCCAGCCTATGAAGCCCTGATTGCCGAAATGGCAGCGCAAGAAAAGGTCGCGGGAACGGACGACGGTGTCTGGCGCTTTCCCGATGGTGCGGGCTATTATGCCGAACGTCTGTCCAACTATACCACCACCGATATGACGCCGGACCAGATTCACGAACTGGGTCTGGCGCAGGTTGCCCGCATCCATCGTGAAATGGGCGCGGTGCAAAAGAAGATGGGTGTGAAGGGGGATCTGCAGGCATTCTTCAAATATATGCGGGAGACGCCGAAATTCTATGGGCCGGAAACCGAAGAAGGCCGCGCGCTTTATCTGGCGGAAACACAAAAGGCGCAGGATGCGATCACACCGCTTCTTCCCAAATGGTTCGGAACATTGCCCAAGGCGCCACTGGTGGTCAAAAGGGTCGAGGAATTCCGCGAAAAGTCGGCCGGCAAAGCCTTTTACCAACGCCCCGCTCCCGACGGATCGCGCCCCGGCACCTATTATGCCAATTTGTACAAGATGGCTGACATGCCGCTGACTGAAGTCGAGGCCCTATTCTACCATGAAGGTATCCCCGGCCATCATTTGCAACTCGCCATCCAGACCGAGTTGAAAGACGTTCCCGCTTTCCGCAAATTTGGTGGCGTGACGGCCTATTCGGAAGGGTGGGGCCTTTATTCCGAGAAGCTCGCCAAAGATATGGGGCTTTACACCGATCCGGCACGTGATTTCGGCCGCCTGCAGCTTGAACTGCATCGGGCGATCCGGTTGGTTGTCGACAGCGGCCTGCACCACAAACGCTGGACCCGCGAACAAGCGATCAAATATGTAGAGGACAATAGCGCGGACGCACCCGGCGGCATCGTGAAAGCTATTGAACGCTACATCATCTACCCCGGTCAAGCGACCGCCTATATGGTAGGCCGCCTGAAGATCAGCGAATTGCGCGACAAGGCGCAAAAGGCACTTGGGTCAAAATTCGATGTGCGCGGTTTCCACGATACGGTCCTGAAATCCGGACCGGTTCCGCTGGATGTGCTGGAGGAACAGGTTGATGCTTGGATAGCGTCGAGGCGTTAAGCCGGATCTGAAGGCCTTTGCGGACAATTAACCATAGTTTAGACTTTATCAGCCATTAGCTTCTCAGGATCTTTGGGTTTTCTAAGGGTCACCAGTCTTTGGAATCCTGAAAATTTTGAGGAGTTAATTGTGAACAAACACGATGCCACAAAAAGGCTCGATAGTTGGCTTTTAGCTATTTGCTTTGTTGCGATGCTGCCTTCAATTTTTGTTTGGTTCACATGGGACCTTGATGGCGTACTGTCCCCGGCCGCGTACGCCATACGACATTTTTCGTATCCCATTACTATTGGTGAATTATGCGTGGTAATTTTTGCTATGCACAAGAAGTTTAGCATCTTCGCGGCATTTGCAAAATTGGGCCCGGTGCCGAGGATTCTGACAGTCATTTGGTCGATTTTTGCATTTCTGCCAGTAGCATTTGTGGCTGAAAATATGAGTGTGACTGCGACTACGACGCTTCAATATGCGGTACACGGCGTGTTTCTCGCTGCCCTGATTCATCTTGCAAAGTTAAGCGCGGTTGCAAACCGCGAAACAGCACTGAAAATTTTCACGTTCGGGGCTGTCATTTATGTGGGCCTGCTAATAGCGTTTGCCATGATTATTCCAGACAAGGAGGCTTTTCCTTGGGGACTTAGACTACCGAGCGGAACCAATGTCAGGCAGATAGGCTATTATGTAGCGATCATTGCGATTGCGCCGATTTCTCTTTTTCTTTTCAGCCGTAAGATGAAGCCGACTTTGTTTTTCGTAGTGATCTTTCTTATAGCATTTATTTCTTGGACGGGAAGCCGCGGTGCATTGGTAGGCCTATTTTGCGGGCCTGCTCTAGCTGCGCTAACGCTGTGGCGAAGCCCGACAAAAGTTCGCACTGGATTATTGATGTTGAGCTTTGTTTTTGGATTGGCTGCATCAATACCGTTACCGACCCCTGGTCCGGAGTTTGGTTTGGTGAGAATGGCATCGAGTCTGTCACAGGATGAAATTGGTTCCGGACGTAGTTTTGTCTGGGAAAGCACCCTCACAGAGATAAAAAAGTCACCATGGGTTGGACATGGTTCCGGTAGTTTCAAGAAGAATATGAATAGTATATATGGTTTCGACTTCAATCAGCCACATCAGCTAGTGCTTCAATATATTTACGATTGGGGCCTTCTCGGAGGAGGAGCGGCCGGCCTATTGCTTCTGTTCCTTTTTTTCTCCTGTTTGGGGATATCTCGTGTGTCCAATGACGCCGCAGCATACGCGGCCGTGTCAGCTCTGTGCACCATTGCGGTCATCAGCATGATTGATGGAGCGTTCTATTATCCATTGTCTATTGTTCTCGCTGTGGCGCTTGCGGCAACAGGATCAGTCAAAATCTTAGGCAAGTCTGGGAAAGAAAGCAGTGAAATGTCATCCAATCCAACTATTTAATCGGATACTTCATTAATCGTCTCAATTTTCCTTGAACCAAAATCGAAATGAATCCGGACCCAAACGCCTAGCTGGGGTTTGTTGTCGATCCGTGGCGGTTTGACCAGAAACTGCCACGCTGCAAGACGCAATGCTTTGGCCAAGCCAGTTCCACGGGGGTTTTCGCCGATAATCTGGCAGTTTTCGACCCGGTTACGTTCGATCATCCGGCAGGCAATATCCGCTGATGCCCCAGGCGGTATGCGTTTGACGCCGGCCATATAGGGGACCAACTCGGCATCATAGGGTTCGCGCAGCCAGGCCACGGGATAGAGCTGCGCTCCCCCGGGGCCTAGGCCCGGACCCATTATCCCTTTCGATCCCTGTCCGGCACCTTTGCTATTTCCTGCGCCGCCGCCGGACGGCAATTTCGACAGGTCCATGGCATCAAAATCCGCCTTGCTGACCTTGATGAAATCCGGATTTGGCGGGGGTGTTTTCACTGGGTTCACAGGTGGCAGAAGCGGCTTGGGAATCGGGGGCACAAATGTGCGCTGCTGTTCTGTGACAACGGGCGTTTGCGTTTCGCTCTTCTGCGCCGCCTTGGGCGCCGATTCTGCATTGAGGGAAAATGTGCTGAGACTTTTGCTGCCTGCGGCAGGTCCAGCCGACCGCATGCTCAGGCTCAGGATAGCGAAAATGAACAATGCTTCGAGAAACAGCGCGATCGCGATACCAAAACCGCGCCGCCGAAGCTCCGAGCGGTCTAGATGAGGATGTTCTGAAAAAGACATGCGACGCGCGCGACCATTACGGGATCAGGCGCGTCGTGCAATGCCGGATTTTACGGATTACAAAGGCCGGAAATTTACCTTCAATCCATCTTTCGGCTTCGGGATTGGCCATGGCTGCCATTCGGGCGTATATCCGTCAGCGATTTCGACACGCACGTTGGTGAGCAAATGATGCATGAACAATTTCATCTGCATATAGGCAAAGTGCAGGCCAAGGCACATGTGAGCGCCGCCACCAAAAGGAACCCATGCATATTTGTGCCGTGCCTTAACCTTGTCCGGGGTGAAGCGCATGGGATCGAATACTTCCGGCTGTTCCCAATATTCTTCCATCATATGGACATAGGCGGGGCTGATGCTAACCGCGGTGCCTTGGGGAATGTGGAAACCCATAAATTCGAAATCACGCAACGCCCGGCGCGGGATTGACGGGACGGGCGGGATCATCCGCAATGCTTCTTTAAACGCATATTCGGTCAGTTCGAACTTATCGAGATCGGCAAAAGCGATGTCGCTTCCGGCTGGCGCGATGGACAGGCATTCCTGCCGCAGCTTCTCCTGCCATTCGGGATATTTCGCCAAATACCACATCATCGATGTAACCGATGAGGTAATAGTGTCGTGCGCAGCCATCATTAGAAAGTTCATATGGTCGATCAATTCGCCATCAGACATAAATTCGCCATCTTCACGCCGTGAGCGGCAGAACTGGCTGAACATATCCTGCCGGTTTTCATTGCGGCGACGTTCGGCAATTTGCGGTCCGAAATAGTCGATCAGATATTTGCGCCCCGCGACACCTTTGCCCATGGACGTGAAAGGAATGGGCGCGCGAATGGGTGCGACCGAGGCCTGTACCATGTCGACGAAGGCGGTGTTGATCTTGTCTGCTTCCGGACCGAGCGGAATACCCAGAAAGCTGCTGGCCGCGACATCCAGTGTCAGTTGTTTGATCGCCGGATAGAATTGCATTTCCCCGCGCCAGTTTTTCAACTGCTCGGCGAAAATGCGGTTCATATCCTGCGTGTAGGCGCGCATCGGTTCAGGCTTGAACGCGATGCCGAGCGCGCGACGATCCATCCGGTGATGGTCAAAATCCATGAGCATAAGTCCGCGCGGGAACAGCAGGTTCAGGACTGGTCCCCACCCTTGTTCGGACGAAAAGAGCTTATCGCGGTCAAACAGCATAAGTTCATTGGCTTCTGCCCCGACCATCGAGATCGTCGGATTACCGAATGCATTGGTGCGGAACACCTTGCCATAGGTTTTCACCATATGCGCGCCATAGCCCGGCGGGTCGCGGAGCACGCGAAAGGTCGTACCGACAATCGGCAATCCGTTTTCACCGGGAATATGGGACAAGTCGCCAATTTTCGTGCGGGGCACCCAATGCGGGTTGGCTGCTTCGCTATGGGCCAGGGCCATATGGACAATCCTTTGTTAATCGTGCGATTAAAACTTACTGCCACCGATGTCAGTAGGGTGCAAGCGGCAATTCCCGAACTGGTACATCATGAACGCCAGCCGACCAACATATTCACCTGCAATTCAACCGCCGATCCATAATTAGGATGGCAGGGCAAAGCTGCAACGACGATTCGAATCAAGCCTGTTCGGGCAGCTTTCAAAACAGGGGTGCATATCATGAAGAAGAATTTTCAGCTTATCGGCACGGGAGCGTTACTGAAGCTCTCACTGTTGGGTGCAGCAAGCCTTGGCCTATCGGGCTGTGTCTATGATGTCGGTCTGGGTTATGCCAGCGACGGCTATTACGACGATGCTTACGACTGTGATCCCTATGGCGGTTATGACAGCTACTACCAATGCGACTATGGCCATGGCTTTTACAACATCGGCTATGGTGGCGGCTGGTATGACAGCTACTGGTATCCGGGATATGGATTTTACCTTTTCGACAATGTCGGGCGCCGTTATCCCATGCGCGACCATCACCGCCGCTACTGGGGCGAGAAGCGTCATAATTGGTACCGCGAAAACCGGGGTCGTCATCACGACGGTGGACGATATCAGGGACGTGGCCGGGGGTACACCGGCAATGCCACACCCGGCGCAGTAGGCTGGCCTGAACGGCATGGCGGGCGGGTGCGCGACGATGATGATAATCGGCGCGGCCGCGGCGAGCGTCGAAATGGCCGTAACCAGCAATGGTCGGGTGGTGATGGCACGGGCGTAAATGCGATCCCCACGCCCAATCCCGAAGTCGTTCAACGCCCGGGCCGCGGCCGGGATCGGGGAGATGGCTTCCGCAACGGTGCCCCCCGTGAGGAACGTGCGGGACGAGGCTATCGCGGCAATCCTAACCAGGTAGCTCCGCAACCCGCGCCACAAGCCGCGCCGCCCGCGCCACGGGCAGCGCCATCACCGCAACGTGATCAGCCGCAACGCCCACCCGCCCCGCGACCTAACCGGACGCAAGGCGAAAACGTGCGGGATCAATAAAAAAGCGGCCGTGCCGGGGGCCATGGCACGGCCGCAAAACGCGCGGGACCAGAGAGTTGTCATGCGCGAAATAGTTTTCAGAAACTGTCCTGCGTGAAAGGCGCGCGCTTGCCCAGCCGGCGCGCTTCAATAGCCTCGTCCGCCACGCGCGTCATATAGTCCAGCTGTTCAAACTGAGCCTGCCGCCGTGCCGACGGCGTCATATTGGCAATACCGGTTACGAGATCGGCCGGTTCATGGCCTGTGATCCCAATAACCAACGCCAGAAAAATCGATGCGAATCCAAGAGATGTAAAAACGACGAGCGCTGCATCCGGCGACATATTTCCTCCGATATCTTTGTACCATTTCGCGTGATGGGCAATGAAAGACGACCATGCGCGGTTAGGGAAGAATGGTGGGGACGGGTTAATTTCATCGGAAGAAATTTGGTAAATGATTAGTTGGAGCAATTCACGGTTCAGCGCTTTTGCCGAAGTGTGAGATCACTGTCCCGGGGTATTCGAGATTTCATTGGACGTTTGACAACCGAAACATTAACTGCTTGCCGCCAGATACCCATGTATTCGTTGTATTAAGATAAATTGACTAATGTCTTTGCCATTTTTTTTCATTCTTCTTTCGATTTCAACAGCGCTAGCGATCGTGGGTTGTTTAAACGCGTCTGCTATCGGTCAGCGATTTGGTCTGCTTGACCATCCTGACCAGCGCAAAACGCATCGTCAGGCGACCCCACTTATGGGTGGCCTCGCGATCGTCGGGTCCTTCGCGCCATTGTGCTTTGTCTTCGTGCTGGAAGCATTTTCTTCCCGGTGGATGTTGACACTGATTATCTGGTTATCTGTCGTCGTTATCGTAAGCATTCTGGGTATCATTGATGATCGTAAGGGCCTCTCCCCACGAACAAGATTAAGCATTACGTTTCTAGTTTTCGGCGCTGCGTCTGCGATCGATCCAACATTTAATGTTCGGGTACTCGACTTTTTGGTTCCGGCAGTTTCGTTAGGCTTAGGCACGTGGTGGCTCGCGATCATTTTTACGGTCGTTTGTCTTGTTGGACTATTGAATGCCGTAAATATGGCGGATGGCAAAAACGGATTGGTGATCGGATTGTGCCTAGGATGGTTAGGACTATTGGCTACCAGAGCACCCGAACCACTGCTGCCTGTTTTTTTATTGCTGATCGCTAATTGCCTTGTTTTATTTGTATTTAATTTGAGAGGACGGCTATTTTTGGGAGACGGTGGTGCCTATGGGTTAGCTACTGCAGTCGGGTTGTTGGCCATCATCACATACAACTCACCTGGCTCGGAAACGGTAAGATCTGTATCGGCAGATGAACTTGTACTGCTGTTCTCCGTGCCTGTAATTGACTCTTTTCGACTAACATTTCTGAGAATGATGAGGGGCCAATCCCCGATGGCCCCGGACCGAGATCATTTGCATCACATTATGCAATCCAAGTTCGGCTGGCCTCTGGGACTACTGCTTTACTACATCATCGCCTTGCTGCCTTCAGCGGTGGTTTTCTTGAATCGCTGACTTCAATTCTGGGTCAAACTGTCGGGAATAATTTCGTAACTCGATTAAATGAGCGCTATTTTTCAAGTCCGTCTGCGACCTGTTTGACCGCACTTTCCGATCCAAATAACGCAAGTGCTAAGTTCTTGCATTTCAAACGAATATTGTCGGACTGCGTAACTGCTTGCAAACTGCTACGCAGTCTTTTTGCAAGAACCTCAGTTGGCTCATCTGCGTAGGCCCACCCGACGCCATTCTTCTCTATGAGTTCAATAATGTCGTTTCGTTTATTGACGACCGCAAAAGTCGGCAGACCGCTGTGCATGTAGGAGATGAATTTCCCTGGTATGTTATGTGTGCGGTGCTTGGGGTGCAGAACCACCAAACCGATATCGCATTGAGCATATAAGCCCGGTATTTCATCGGGGTCGATTTCATCAAAAAACAGGACATTATCCAATCCCTTTTCGATGGCTTCCTTTTTCAATAGCTCAGCATCCGTTCCTCTTCCGACAAATACAAATCCAATTTGATTGTCTGACTTCAGCGACTTTACGACCTCCATGATCTGCGACATACCTTGGGCGACACCCATATTACCCGCGTATACCGCAACTCGGCGCCCAACCAAGGATGTGTTAGATATATCAATAGAACATAACTGCGTCGTCGTCTCGGACAGCCAATTGTGTAGAATTTCAACACGCGCCGTAATCGTCGGCTGTTCAAAGAAGGCAATATTTCCAGGAGTTTGGACTCCGATTACATCGGCAATAGAATATTGATACTCAGCGATTTTACGAAAGAAATGATATGCGGGCCCCTTCCGCATCAATCCCATATCAACGGCCCACTCGGGAAATATGTCGCGAATTATCAAATATGCGCGGCATTGATTTTTTTTCTTCACCCATTTTACCAATGGGCCCAGAAAGATGGTGGGGGAATACCACACAACACCGTCGAAGCGTCGGCTGGCAAGTGGGCTACGTTTAAGGTTGAAGCGCATTGCATATGGCATGGCCAATTCAGCAAATGTGCGACGTAAATAGTTGGTGTCACGCGTACGAAACGACCGCAATCTTAGTACTTCTACTCCATCAAGCATTTCGAGTGACCACCGTTTCGAAATACTCGGATCAGGAATCATGATGGTCACCTCGTGACCTTGTTTCACCATTTCGCGAGACAGATCCCGCAACTGTACTGCGCCTGAGGAGCGCATAGGCGGGAATACATCCGCAATGATCGCGATACGCATGGTTGCCGGCCTTTAATATTTTTTCCAGACAACCCGATTCACATAATCAGTGTAACTGTGAATTATGCGCACCATCTTTTCCGAAACATTTGGCATGCTGTAATCTTGAACCTGGCGGATCATTCGGTCAACGCCACGTGGCTGGTCAGCTAAAATCGCAAGACCCTGCATAACCCGATTCTCGTCCAAACCCACCATCATCGCGGCCGCTTCTTCCATGCCCTCAGGCCTTTCGTGAGCTTCGCGTAAGTTCAAGGCTGGGAAGTTCAGAATGGATGCCTCCTCATTTATCGTCCCGCTGTCCGACAAGACAGCACGGGCGCAAGTCTGAAGCTTGTTATAGTCGCAAAATCCAAGCGGCTTCAAAAATTGAATGTTATTTGAAAATGCTAAACCACTTTCATCAATTCGCTTTTGGGTCCGGGGATGTGTTGAGACAATCACGGGCAATTGAAAATCGTCAGCTATGCGATTTAGAATTTTGGCAAGACGACCAAAACTTGCTGGATTATCGATATTTTCCTCACGGTGTGCGCTCACCACAAAAAAGCCATTCTGTTCAAGCTTTAGCTGCGACAATATCTCCGAAGCATCAATTTTGGGCTTATAGTGGGTTATCACTTCAAACATCGGGCTCCCCGTCTTGATAATCATGTCAGGGGGCAGGCCTTCACGCAGCAAATATTCGCGCGCGATGGAGCTGTATGTCAGATTGATGTCCGCAGTGTGATCCACAATACGTCGATTGATTTCTTCTGGAACCCGCATGTCAAAGCATCGGTTACCGGCTTCCATATGAAAGGTCGGGATCTTTTTACGTTTAGCAGGAATTACCGCTGTGCAGCTATTCGTGTCACCCAGGACGAGGAGTGCATCGGGGCGTTCACGTTCGAGAAGTTTATCAACCGATATGATAACATTGCCGATTGTTTCGGCCGCGTTAGATCCCGCAGCTTCTAGAAAATGATCCGGTCGACGTATTCCCAAATCTTCAAAGAATATCTCGTTCAGTTCATAGTCGTAATTTTGTCCCGTATGAACGAGAATATGGTCACAATATTGATCCAGTTTTGCCAGCACACGAGATAAACGGATAATTTCTGGTCGCGTGCCGACCACGGTTACAACACGAAGCTTCTTCATATCAAACGCTCCTTGAGATTGTATCCGGTTTGGCCCGATCAAAGATCTCGTTGGCCCATAACATGACTATAAGTTCGTCATCACCCACATTCGTAATATCATGGCTCCAACCTGGAATTGTTTCAACAACTGCAGGCTTGTCTCCTGCCGTATAAAGCTCGTGATATTCATCTGTGATGATATGCCGAAAGCCAAATCTGGCTGTTCCTTTCAGAACAAGAAATTTTTCCGATTTGGTATGGTGGTAGTGCCCACCCCTTGTTATTCCGGCATGCGCTGTGAAAAAAGAAAATTGTCCACAGTCAGGCGTCTTGAGCATTTCAACGAAAACGCCACGTTCATCGCCATGGACAGGTAGTTCGTAAGAGAACGCGTCGGTAGGCAAGTAGCTAATATAGGTCGCGTATAGTGCCCGCGTTAACCCTGTGCCGACCCGCTCAGAAACAAGGGAATCGCGGCTCTCGGCAAATTTACGTATCTGGTCCGATAATTCGCCCACTGTAGTCTGATATTTCGGCTCAACATCGAGCAATCGAAGCCCGTTCACTGGCTCGGTAGCTGCCGCGATCAAGGCATCGACAACGTCATCGATATAAACCAGGGTAAGCTTTGCTTTTGGGTCATTTATGGCGATCGGTAACCCGCGGGCGATATTATGGCAAAATGTCGCTACTGCCGAATTGTAGTTGGGCTTGCACCACTTGCCGAATACATTGGGCAACCTGAAAATGACGCACGGATTGTCCGTTTCGTTCGCCAGAGATGTTATGGCGTTTTCGCCGTAACGTTTACTGTTCCCATAAGGAGAGTCGCTCTCTGCCTGCGTTGACGACGAAAAAACCAATGGAATATGTCGATTTTCTTCTTGGATAAGCGCACAAATTTCTTCTGTGAATCGTCCGTTGACTTGGTCGAATTTGATCGGATCATCGGGCCTGTTTTCGCCAGCGAGGTGGATGACGGCTCGGGCTTTTTTCACCAAAGATCGCAGTTCGTCCGCAGATTGTCCCCGCGAGAACGTAGAGACATTTTCGAACCCCAGTTCCTCAAGGCGTATTATCAGATTGCGGCCGATAAAGCCCTGTGCACCCGTAACAAGAATGGTCATGCTTCAAATATCCGGCTGTATGGGTTTGCCACTGGCCAAGGCGCGAATGAAGGGCAGTTTCATCAACAATGCTTCCATCCCCTGTACGTCAAGTATTGTCGTGTTATGAGAGTTATAGTCTGTCGATTGGGATATACGCATCTCCCCTTCCTCGACGAATTTTGTGTAATTAAGGTCGCGGAGATCCGGGGGAATACGGAAGTAATCACCCTCGTCCAATGCGGATGCCATTTCTTCGCGACTTAGCAAGACTTCAAACAGTTTTTCGCCATGACGCGTGCCTATTTCCAAAATTTGGTGGTCGGGCTTGCCTGCAATGTTGCAGAGGGATTTTGCAAGCGTTGCGATTGTAGCTGCAGGAGACTTTTGCACGAAAATGTCTCCAGGCTGACCGTTTTTGAATGCATATAGGACCAATTCCACAGCGTCATCGAGCGTCATCATAAACCGGGTCATATGCGGATCCGTAATGGTGATAGGCTGATCGTCCAGAATCTGATCGACAAACAGGGGAATCACAGACCCCCTCGACGCCATAACATTGCCATAACGGGTGGCACAAATGATTGTCTGCTCACTTGACCGGGATTTAGCGACGGCCACCTTTTCCATCATTGCTTTCGAGATTCCCATCGCATTGATTGGATAAACCGCTTTATCTGTACTCAAACAAATAACGCGTTCTACACCCTGCGTAATCGCCGCCTCCAACATATTTTCAGTTCCGAGAACGTTGGTTTTTACAGCCTCCAAAGGATGAAACTCGCACGATGGAACTTGTTTCAAGGCAGCCGCGTGAAAAATGAAATTGGTCCCGCGGACAGCATTCAAAAGGGATCGGTAATCCCGCACATCCCCGACGTAGAATTTTAGCTTAGGATTGCTATACTGCTTGCGCATGTCATCCTGCTTTTTTTCGTCGCGGCTAAAAATCCGGATCTCACGAAGTTCGGAATCGAGGAGGCGGCGCAGCACTGCATTTCCAAATGAGCCGGTTCCACCCGTAATGAGTAAAGTCTTATCCTTAAAAATCTGGTCACCCATGTTTTGAATGCCTTTTCCTTAGTAAAATACAATATGGGACAAATTCAGTCAGCGACTAAATTGGAATGTGAGGACATACGCATCGCGTTTTGGACCAAGGCTTCTTTTTCAGCCGGCGATGGATAATTGATTAGTACGGCGCGATATTTGCCCTTGAAAACGAAAAGGCTTCCTGCGCTTGCCCCGACCACGCCGACATTTTGAATCAATTCGGACACATCTTCCAGAGAGCCCGCCCCGCCCAGAAAGCTGATCGGAACATTTACCCGAGACCGTAATTGGCGAGCCAGCCCGATGTCATAACCCGTCATTGCTCCATCGCGATCGATCGAATTAAAGACAATTTCACCGGCACCTGCGCGTGCGACGGTTTCTGCAAAATCGAGTCCCGAAATACCGGTCTTCTTCGAGGCATTATGCGTGTAGACATCGTAGGAGCTACCAAGCATTTTTTTCTTAACGTCCACAACCACAACAACGGACTGCGCGCCAACGGTTTCCGAAATTTCGGTTACCAACTTCGGTGACATGACGGCGGCCGCGCTAAGAGCTACTTTTTCCACACCTAAACTGATAATCCGCTTCGCTTGATCTACCGATGTAATACCGCCTCCATAACATAATGGCATTCTGCATTCGGCAGCGAGATTAGCGATTAATTTATAATCAGGCTCAACCGAATTATGCGTGGCGTCGATATCCAAGACAAAAAGTTCATCCGCTTCTTTTTCATTGAAGATACGCACCGCATTTATCGGATCGCCGACATATTGGGGGTCCTTAAATTTTGTGGTTTTAACTAACCCACCGTCATGAACAAGCAAGCAAGGAGTGATGCGTGGCCGCAACATCTTCATAACTCCGAAAAATTTTTCAGAAGAGCCATGCCAAAATGGTGGCTCTTTTCAGGATGAAATTGCACGCCCCAAACATTTTCCCTGTTCACAACGCAGGTAAAACTTTGCCCATAGTGAGCTGTTGCCGCAGTGTTCGCAGTTTCAACATTATCAAAGTAAAAACTGTGGAGAAAATAATAGCGAGGATCATTCAATCCCTCGAACAATTTCAGGGGTTTTATTGGTTCTACATCATTCCAACCCATATGCGGCAACGGGATAGTTTGGTTTCCGAACTTGTTCGTCAGTGATCGGATTGTCCCGGGCACCCAGCCGAGACCATTTGACACCCCTTCTTCGCTCCGGTCCCCCATAATCTGCATTCCAACGCATACGCCCAAAACAGGGACCTTTTTTTCCAGAACCAGATCATCAAGCGTTTGACGCATCCCCGATTTTTCAAGAAGGTCCATAGCATGGTCAAACGAGCCGACGCCCGGAAGCAAAATATGGTCGGCGGTCCTTAACTCATCCGCGCTCTTGCACGCCTTGGCCGGAACATTCAGGCGGTTATAAAGCGTTAAAAATGCGCCAATATTACCCAGGCCATAATCGACAATATGAATCAACGGATTATGGCCCTTTGCAATCCGAACATACGCAAAACGCGAGCGCCCAGTTCCATGATCGGCATGATGTTCTTGTAGTCTTTATAGGTTTTATTGGGAGCCTTTAGCATAGCTTCAAGTTCAGCAGTCTCGATCCCTAGCTTCGTTGCGATATATTCGAAATCTTGCCTTACCTGCTCGGCAGAATATGGGGCAGATGCAATTTTCTGGAGCGCTTCATCTCTTGTCAACTGGCCTGTCAGGATCAGGCTGGAGAAATGGGCGCGCCGTTTATCGTACCCGAATTTCTTCCTAAGCCAATAGCCTTCGTAAAAACGGGTAAATCGGGATTCGTAATGCTTATGAGGATAGCGCTGCCAGCCGAAGCGTTCGACCAACTCTTGCATCGCAGCTTCTTTAAAATAAGGAATCGAGTTCAACGGTTTGACAACCCTTACGCCTTTTATGAAACGGTAGAAAATTTTGAATTTCAAAATTCCAGCCAAGGGAAAAGATTTTAACGGCCGCGATCCGAATCTCGCGTGAATGTCTTTCAACTGCGCTAGATCGGACGCATGGTAATGCCACTCAAGAGGTTCTCTTACGCATTCGGTGGAATAATTAGCTCCGGTGAGAATATATTTTACGTCGTTTTTGGCCGCAAAATTGTAGAGACCAGCAAAGAAGGCGTGGTCTTGCGGAGTGTCGAGATGAGGTACTCCTGCTTTGAAAAAAGCCAGTTGCAGATCTCTCATCTCGGGCCAATTCACCACTTCAGTGAACAGATCTAGTCCAAGGCCATCAACCAGCTTTTCGATGTTGTTGACGGCTTCTTGCGAATTCCAGCCAGCATCAACATGATATAGCAATGGCCGCAGTCCAAATTTTTCGACGGCTATGTAAGTAAGGTAACTGCTGTCAACCCCTCCGCTCAAGCCGATCAAGCAATCGAAATCACGGCCAACTCCATCGGCCTTGATTTGCTCGATCTGCTTATGAAGCTCTTCTTCACCGCGAGCATCGGTATGCCAGTGGGGTAAAATATTGCTATAATAGTTATCACAATATTCACAGCGTCCCTCATCATTAAATTGAATGAGGGAGTCGCTGGTATCCATGATGCAATTGTTACAAATTCGGTATGGGCGGTCAGCCAAAGGAGCCTCTTTTTCTAAAATTTTAAGCTTCTTATCGGTGCGGCACAGTTCTGCCAACCCACAAGGAGCCGAACATTAAATCTTCGGGTAAAGGTAAAAGCTCGTCAGGCCGATATTACTAATGAAATATGTGCGCAAGAGGCTTGACGTGATTTCATGCTTGTGAGGAACTGAAACGGAAATATTCGGCAATATCTCTATCTTCTTATAGCGAGCTGGCGGCCTGTGACGAATTCAAGCATTGCATGGCACCACCGATGCTGAACGGCCCGGCCACGTAGGATGGTGATGGAACAATATCGTCTGATCAGCGCACCCCCTATACAATTAAGGATGGGAGTATTAAACGCATTTCTTGTTTCGTGTTACGCCATCAAATCATGTGGTTCTCTTTGAGCCTCCAACCCCCAAATAATTATCAGGCATAAGTTATGAAAATCGTCACCATCGTCGGCGCTCGGCCACAATTTGTGAAGGCTGCAGCGGTATCGCGTATACTGAAAGAAACCCCGCATGTGGACGAGGTCCTGATCCATACCGGACAGCATTTCGATACAAATATGTCGCAGATCTTTTTCGATGAACTGGGCATAGATGAGCCTCGGTATAATTTGGGAATATCGCGCGGCAGCCACGGCGAAATGACAGGCCGCATGCTATCGGCGATTGAAGCTGTGCTCATAACCGAGCGTCCAGACTGGACGCTTATATATGGCGACACCAATTCAACTTTAGCAGCCGCCATTGCGGCGAGCAAAATGCACGTCCCTGTCGCGCATGTTGAAGCTGGTTTGCGTTCCTTCAACATGAAAATGCCGGAAGAGATCAACCGAATCTTGTCGGATCGAGTCTCGTCGCTCCTGCTTTGTCCCACGGAGACAGCCGTTAAAAATCTGGCCAACGAAGGCATTACGGCCGGTGTGTCGAATGTTGGGGATGTCATGTACGATGCCGCCCTGCATTTTGGCGGGCTTGCGGAACGAGATAGCCACGTAATCGCTATAAACCGTGATCTGAATCCGGGAAGCTTTGCGCTGGCGACGTGCCATCGGGCCGAAAACACCGACGATCCGATTAGACTTGAGCAGATACTTCAGGCCTTGTCGCATATTTCGCGCGACCGCCAGGTCGTTTTACCGCTTCACCCGCGGACCCGGTCTCGCATTCACGATCTGTCGCTCGGCCATTATCTCGAAAGCGTTAAGGTGCTAGATCCCGTACCATATCTCGAAATGCTGTGGTTGGAGAAGAACGCAAATTTAATTCTGACCGATTCAGGTGGCGTGCAAAAAGAAGCATTTTTCTTCAAAGTCCCGTGCGTGACGATGCGTGATGAGACTGAATGGGTTGAAACAATTGATGCGGGATGGAATATTTTGGCAGGCGTGCAGTCAGACAGCATAGTTCAGGCAGTTGAAGACCACAAAACTAATGCCAAATTGGAAATAGCGCCTTACGGTAATGGACGCGCAGCTGAACTGATCAGGGACAAGCTGCTGACCTAATAAACAAATCCAAAAGCGGTTGCATAACGAGATGTGCTAGGGCACAGGCTCGTCTTACCGTTGAGAGCAGTCCATCATGATCCGGGTCGTTTTTGCCGCCTTAGTATTTAGCTTGGCATTTCAATATGCCTATGAAAGCTATATTTATCCTACCTATGCATATGGTCATTTCCGCTATTTTCAGCAGACTCCCACGCAATATATTCTAAATTACGTTTTTGTGGCGTTGCCTCTTGCGATGTGGCGACCATCAATGGAGCCGTCCGCTTTCGGCGTCTCTCTTATCTATGCCATTTGCTACATCCCCGTTCAAATCATGCTGCCCTTCATGCTGGATCAGGCCTTTTCGCCTGTTTTGACAATGCAATCCGCCATCTGTGTCAGCATGGCGTGTTTATTCCTTGCATCACGTATGGGAGCGGTGTCGGGAATTCAAAAGCAGCCCATTGATGGTCGCCTTAATCTTCTAATCTTGATGTTTGCGGGAGTTGCCCTTGTTTTGTTGGTGGCAATGAATTTTCAACACATGCGACTTGTGTCCTTTGCCGATGTTTATGACCTGCGACTGGACGCGAGCGAGCAGCAATCCATTGGCGCTGTTCAATATTTGAACTCGTGGCTCTATTACTGCTTTCTGCCCTTCTTCATTGCCCGCGGTATCATCTCACGGCATTGGAAATCGCTGGCCATCGGCTTGGTCGGCTGCCTGCTCGTTTATCTGGCCAGTGGTGCAAAGGCCGTTATTCTGATGCCTTTAATCATGTTGATGATCTGGTTCGTTTTGAAGGCCCGTGCGCATTTTCTGTTTTTACTTTTGTCAGGGACCGCAGCCGCGACAATTGTTGTGCTTTTCTTCCCCGATGATTCAGCTTTATCTTGGGGTAAAAGCGTATTGCTGATGCGTACCTTCGCAACCGGAGGGTGGACTGTTTCGCTCTACTACGAATATTTTTCAGCAAATGGATATACGTACTACTCACATATCCGCATCGTTGATGTGTTCACGCAAGCCTACCCCTACGGACAGCGATCCCTCGGCCAAATGATCGGTATGGAGTATAGTGGTTCAGATCTTGCTAATTTCAACGCCAATTTTTGGGCGAGTGACGGATTTGCTGCATTGGGGATGTGGGGAATTCCCATAGTAACAGCCGCACTGTGCGGATTTTTGATTTTGGTAAATCGTGTTTCTTCCTATTTCGACAGCGAGTTCATTTCGCTGTGGATGTCCGGCTTCTGGCTCGCCCTTCTCAATGTTCCTTTGTCGACCGCAATCCTGTCCGGTGGCGGTGGTCTCATCGTGGCATTGCTCTGGATATCCCGCTTGCAACTTCCTGAAAGTATTGCGGGCAGAGCGGTTCGGGTTCCAGCCTAAACAGAAAGTAATTGAAAACCAGGTTATGAAAATTGTCCATATCGAAGATTTTGTGCATCCAGATGCCGGATATCAGCTAAACTCTCTTGCGCCGTTGCAGCATCTTCAGGGGCATGACGTGACGATCGTTACGGCTGAACTAGAAAAAGTCCCTGATTTTCTGACAAACTTTTTCGGGCGTGCGAACATCGACCAGCGCGATCGTGAGTTCACGGAAGCAACCGGTGTCAAAATAGTGCGCGTTCCGCTTTTTGGATTTTATAGCGGTCGAGCAATCTTTCACCCTTCATTGTTCAAACGGGTTTCGGAACTTAAGCCTGACGTAGCCTTCGTCCATGGCGAAGATACGCTGACCGGTATGACATTTATCTGGCTATCACGCTGGCTGCGGTACCCCCTCGTGCTCGATTGCCACATGCTTGAAATGGCCTCCTTGAACCGGTTTCGGGAGTTGTTTCGTTCTTTTTACCGAAAGTTTGTCACGCCAATAATCTTGCGTGAAAAGATTCCGTTGATCCGGGTAGTGCCAAGCGACTTTGTTGAAAAATGCTTGGCTATTCCGCTGGAGTATACCGACCTGCTATCATTCGGAACCGATACGATCTACTTTAGTCCGAACGAACATGTGCGGCAGCAGGTTAGAACAAGGCTTGGAATAGACCAGAAAAGTTTCGTTGTGCTTTATGCTGGTAAGCTCGATGAACAAAAGGGCGGCAAATTTCTGGCTGAATCGCTGCGAGAGAAATTCCCCGACGCAAATGGCCGCAAAATCGAATTCGTCGTCATTGGCAGCGGCGCGGATGACTATGGTAAATTGGTCGAGCAGGCGTTCGCGGAATCAGGTAACAAAATAATTCGGCTGCCAACCCAAAAATTTCGTGACCTGGCTCAATTTTATCAGGCAGCCGATTTGTCAGTTTTCCCGCGACAATGCAGCATGAGCTTTTTTGAACTTCAGTCGTGCGGTGTGCCGATCCTTTTTGAAGACAACGAAATCAATCGTATGCGCGTTACTGGTAACAACGCATTCTTGTTCGAGCCCGAAAATGTTGCCCATTTCCGGGAAAGGCTAATAGAAATCGCGAATTTGCCAGACGAACAAATGGCGAAATCTCGCGCAGAGAGTCGTGAATTTGTCATCAAAAATTATGACTATGTTCCGATTGCCGCACAATTCACAGAAGTATTGCAACGTGCAATAGATCATTGGAAGTCGCGTGGTCGCCGGACTTTTCGATCAGTATAATTTTGGTGTCATTACGCCTTCATGATGTTTGACAGCAGTTGTTGGGTGCGGGAAAACACCCGCTCCCAATCCCACATGGTGGACAGTTGGGCTGAACCCCGCGCCACCATTGCGTCAACCCCCGCTTTGTCGGAATAGGCACCAACTAGAATGTCAACGATCTCTGAAGCATTCATGGGATCAAAATAATAGGCTGCATCTCCGCATACACCGCGTGCGAATTCCATATTAGACGTGAATATGGGCCGACGGTGAAACATCGCTTCAACATATGATCCGCTAAAAGATTCGAGTAAGGTGGGCATCAACAGCCCACTGCATTGTTCATATAGCGATGCGATATGGGTCATAGGCACAGGGCCAATGTTGCAGATAATGCTATCCAGTTCTTGGGCCTTTATGTCGTGCAGAAACTTGGCCGCCATAGGATGATGTTCAGGAGCAAGGGTCGTAATGAGCTTAAAGGGCAGGCTTCTGGCCTTTATAATGCGGGCTATTTCGATGAAAACTTCAATATTCTTGTGTGGGTAATAGAATGTCAGATAAAGTAGATTCTCATACCCCGCCGGCAAATTAAACATGCGGTCTTCACGGGTTTTGAAGTTGTCGAGAGAAACAGCATTGGGAACAATTTCAACATTATTTAAATGATATAAAGCACGCAATCTTTCAGCCATTACTTCAGTTTGTGCCATGATTATTGAGGCACTCGATAAAAATTTCTTAAACATGATTAGTTTGACGTGACTTATTGCCTTGTCTTGAATTGATTGCGCGTTCCAACCCAATCCATAAGGATATGCCGCATGTGGCCAGTCAAAGTTATATAGTTGCGGAGTTGAACCCGGAATAACAACATCTCCGTAATTTAGTATCGCATCTATATTGAATTCTTTTATTAATTTCGGAAAGTAGTAAAAATATAATAGAGGGAACAAGAAATTCGATTTAGCTAGGTCAGGTATATCAATAATAGTCATTCTTTCATTGCCGAACTCCGAATACTCTTCGAAATTTGGAGTAAGAACGAAATATTTTCGATCTGAATCTTCTTCCCGAGCCATTTTCAAATATGTTTGAAAAATACTTTTCCCGCCACCCGTTTTAGATTTTACGCCATTGATGAGAATATTTGGCAAAATGCTACTCCTGCATAAGCATGCTGTTTGACGTCAATCAGTCGAATAATTCGATCCGGCCTTTTACGACAGCGCGCGCAAAAGCTTTGGTGCTGAATGACTCATACGCTCGACCTATTTGCCCAGGCAATTTTGCCTTCAGCTAGCTGAACTTGCTTTTTGAATTGCTTCAATGACGATATCCTGATCGCCTTCGGAGAGATAGGGGTGCATGGGAATACTGAACACTGTTTGCGCCAAACGTTCGGATACAGCCAAGCCCTCAGGGTCAGCAGGAAATGGACTGTACGCCGTTTGTTGATGTAGAGGGCGTGGATAGTAAACTACACAGGGAACGCCTGTGGCTGTCAAATGCGACATAAACGCTGCGCGATCCTGACCTGCGCGGACCCTTACGGTATATTGCGCCCAGACTGAGCGACAATCGTCTGGCACTATTGGAGTGATCACATGATTATGCAGCGCGGCACTGTAGCGTGCAGCAACTTTTTGTCGCGCTTCGATTTCATCGGCGTAAATTGCAAGCTTTTCCAGTAGGATCGCAGCCTGCAATGTATCAAGTCTCGAATTCAACCCGATGCGTTCATTATCATATTTATGGGTGCCTTTGCCGTGAACACGGAAAGATTCCAGTCGTGCGCACAATTCGGGATCAGCCGTGAAGATGGCGCCGCCATCGCCGTAGCAGCCAAGTGGTTTTGCCGGGAAAAAAGAGGTCGTAGCGATTGTGCCTATGGAACCTGTTGTCCTACCTCGGTACGTTGCCCCGAAACCTTGTGCACTATCGCTGATGATCCACAGCTTATGATCCGCAGCAATCTGTTCGATCGTGTCATAGTCGGCTGGAAGTCCGAACAAATCGACGGGTATGACACCGGTAGGTTTCAATCCGAGGTCCTTGGCATGGGCTATAGCGCGCAGGAGGCTTGCGGGATCAAGATTGTAACTGTCTTCGAGTACATCTACGAAAATGGGCGTCGCACCCATTGGCGGCACAACTTCGGCGGTCGAAGCGAACGTAAATGACGGGCAGAAAACGGCATCTCCCGGTCCGACATCCAGCGCCATCAAGGCTAACTGAAGCGCGTCGGTACCATTTGCGCAACCAAGCGCAAAAGGCGAACCGCAAAACGCGGCGAGTTGCTTTTCAAGTTCCGCCACTTCCGGACCCATGATGTAGTTACCATGTGAAAGAACGGCTTGGATACGTTCATCGATTTTTGATTTTATTCTGTGCTGTTGGGCAGCAAGGTCAATAAACTGCATATTCATATTCATTCTTTCAGACTAAGTGCGCCATCGGAATCAAGGTGATACACCTCGCCCGTTCGCGGGCAGGTCAGGTCGTCCTTCAATCGCTCGCCACTTTTCGAAACCCATCCGATCCGACGGGCGGGAATACCAGCGACCAGTGCGTAATCTGGTACGTCTTTTGTGACGACCGCTCCTGCAGCAACCATGGCGTATGCGCCGATTTTATTGCCGCATACGACCGTGGCATTAGCGCCAATGGTAGCCCCTCGCCCGACAGGTGTCGTTGCAAATTCCTCTTTGCGTTCCACTTCAGCGCGCGGGGTAAGAACATTTGTAAAGACACAGGACGGACCACAAAATACACCGTCAGAAAGCTCGACACCCTTATACAGAGAGACATTATTCTGTATTTTGCATCTATCACCGACGCGTACGTCTGGACCAACCACGACATTCTGGCCCAACACACAGGACTCACCGATGTGCGTATTTGCCAAGACGTGGCTGAAATGCCAGATTTTCGTATGAGCTCCAATGGAACTTGGTTCATCGACATATGCACTTTCATGCACGAAGGCGCTCGGATGTATGGTCACGCTATATTTCCTGCTAAATCGAGTGAGTGCGATAAGCTGTCTTCAGCTTGTCTCAAAACATTTAGGACGCGCAACCCTTCATGCCCATCTGTACGAGGGGAGGTTTTATTTTGTATCGAAACTAGAAAATGCCGACACTCTTCTTTGAGCGGTTCCGCTACATTGACCTCCACATACTCCACAGGTCCCTTGTCCGCCGTGGGAAACGCACCCGAGTGATTGACGTGATTTCGGTACAACGCTAATCGCTTTGACCAATCGGGTTGGCTGTCTTCAAATACAACCATCCCAGTGTCGCCAACCACGACGAGCCTGTGCTCTTTAAAAGGATGCATCCATGACACGTTAATATGTGCGGCAACCCCTGATGGAAAGAGCATATGGCATATCGCATTATCGGCGATGCCTTTCGTTACGAATGACGAACCGTGTGCAGCGACATGCATGGGCATTTCACCGGCCAGTGAAAGAACCATGGAAACGTCGTGTGGCGCAAATGACCACAGTATATTTTCTTCAATCCGAATTTTTCCAAAGCTCAGACGGTTTGAATAGATATGTCGCAAATTTCCTATCTGGCCTTGCGAGACCATCTCGCGCAAAGCGCTGAAAATAGGGTGATATTGCAAAAGATGCCCAACCATGAGCACTTTGCCGGCCCTCTCGGCCTCTTCTACAAGTTGGTGCGCTTGATCCACTTCAAGCGCCAGTGGCTTTTCAACAAATACATGCTTTCCGGCTTTCAAAGCCGCCAATGCCATATGCGCATGTTGCGGGGCAGGGGTTGCCAAGGCGATCGCATCGATATCCGCATTTTCCAATACGGCATCAAATGTCATGGCTACAGCGCCATGTTCAGCGGCCATGGCGGAGGCTGTTGCCGGATTGTCATCCACTACGGCAGATAATGCATCAAGCTCCGCAAAATTTCTTGCGAGATTCTTCCCCCAATAGCCACAACCAACCTGAGCTAAGCTTATCGTCACGATGCTATCACCTTAGCCGTGCCCTGCTTATAACGACCGCGTGTGTCGACGATAAGTTGGGCGTGTTCTAAAATGAAGTCATAGTCGAATGCGTCATGATCAGTGGCCAGCAATACACAGTCGTAGCTTGATATATGTTCGCTGGATAATTCGACGCATTGAAGGTCAAAGTGATGCTCCCGCATTTTCGGGAAGGATGCAATGTGCGGATCGCTATAGGCAATCGTTGCACCCATATCGCGCAGTTTCTCCATGATGATCACGGATGGTGATTCACGCATGTCATCGATATTGGGTTTATAGGCAATTCCCAGAACGAGGATTTTCGATCCTTTGATAGATTTCAGCCTTTCATTGAGGCCGAATAAAATCTTGTTCACGACAAAGTCCGGCATGGCGCCGTTTACTTCCCCGGCGAGCTCAATAAACCGCGTATTCATTCCATATTCACGGGCTTTCCATGTCAGGTAGAATGGGTCAATCGGGATGCAATGGCCTCCCAGACCTGGGCCAGGATAATAGGGAACAAATCCGAATGGCTTTGTGGCCGCGGCATCGATCACTTCCCGAATATCCAGGCCCATCCGGTCGGCTACCAACTTCATTTCGTTGACGAGACCAATATTTACCGCCCGATGTATATTCTCAAGCAGCTTTGTTAATTCTGCAGCACGTGTAGAACTGACCGGCACAACCCGGTCAATGACGCTCTCATACAAAGCGACGCCAACCTCGAGACAATGTGAAGTATAGCCACCGCAGATTTTTGGTATGGTACGTGTGGAAAAATTTGCGTTACCGGGATCCTCTCTTTCGGGCGAATAAATCAAATACAGGTCATCTCCGATTGTAAATCCCCGCGCAGTGATGCGCGGTGCGATTTCTTCGTCTGTAGTTCCCGGATAAGTCGTACTTTCAAGGGATATAATTTGGTCTGATCGGAGATAAGGAACAATCGTTTCGACCGTGGAGGTTACATAGCTTAAGTCTGGCTCGCGATACCGGTTGAGCGGTGTTGGAACGCAAAGAATCAATGCGTCTGCTTCTGTCGCCCTTTCGAAATCAACGGTGGGCGTAAACCCCTTCGCCAACATTTCCGATATGTCGCTACCAGCGATGTGCGCGATTGGGCTGATGCCCTGTGACAGTTTTTCAGTTTTGTCCGGGTCAATGTCGAATCCAATGACTGAAAATCCTGCGCGGACGAATGAGAGCGCCAAGGGAAGGCCGACATAACCTAGTCCTATAATCCCTACGACAGCTTCTTTGGCTCTGATTTTCTCTATAACTTCTGTTTTCAAAGTTTAACCTTCCAACAATTGCGACCGTTTGTGGATAAAGTCATTATCCGGAATGATGCTTTTTTGCGCCGAAAGCGACTAAAACAGACATTCCCGGTGGTGCACGATGAAGCAATGATCACTCGGGATTACGGGAATTCTCGCCATATCCATATCCATACCCATAACCATAGCCGTAGCCCGCTTGCCGTTGCTTCAGTTTCGTCAACACTACTCCCAGAACATGCGCATGTACGGAATGTAGTCGATTGAGCGAGGCCTTGACGCCTCGAAGAGCCACCCCTTCAGCCTCCGCAACAAAAATGCATCCTTCGACGGAGCGGGAGAGTAGCGGCGCGTCGGCAAGTCCGAGTATGGGAGGCGAGTCAATTACGATGTGGTCGAAATGACCCAGCAGCTGCTGCACCAAAAGCAACATCCGATCGCTACTCAACAGCTCGGCGGCACTTGGGGGATTTGGCCCGGCCGGTAACAGTTTAAGCCCTTTTACTTCGGTCGAAGCTATCAATCTCTGCCAATCATTATCGCCTGCCAAGAAATTGCTCAGACCTGTCGTGTTGGGCAGCTGCATAAAGCTATGCATGGAGGGCGACCGCATGTCCGCGTCAATCAACAGCACGTTTTTGCCCGTGCGCCCAAGAACCGTCGCGATTGCTAGGCTGGTTGTACTTTTTCCTTCGGCCGGTCGCGTACTCGTTATCATCATGGACTTGGGTACGCCGTGATCTGTCGAAAAGGCGAGATTTGACCGAATACTTAAATAGGCTTCGGACAAAGAAGACTTTGCATCGCGCAGTTGGTCCAAAACATGCTCGCCCTCAATATCGGGGACACTGCCCAGAAGTGGCACTTGCAATAAACGATTTACCTGCCCGGGGTCACGAATCCCCTCGTCGATTTGATCTAAAGCGAACGTTGCCAGAGCCGCAAGGCCAACGCCGGAAATGAGTGCCAGCGCCAAATTGAGCAATAAATTGGGAGAGGAGGGCGTTTCAGGCACGTTTGCCGCATCGACAATTGCGATGTTATTTGCGCCAACGCCCGCTACCCCGATCTCCTTATAACGCTGCAGCAGTCCGTCATAAAGCTCACGATTGGTGTCTGCTTCGCGCTGAAAAATGTTATACTGGATACTGCTGCGCTGTTGCGTATCCATGCTTTTCTTAAGAAGTTCGACTTGTTGCCGTAAATCACGCTCGCGCTGTATGGCCTCCTGATATTCCGCTGAGCGGCTATTCAGAACGCGACCTTCTTCCCTAGCGATGCTCGCATCCAATACGCGAATTTGCTCGGACAATGCACGAACGGCAGGATAACCCGGCTCGAATTGAACGAGCAGTTTGGCATATTCTGCAGCGGCTACAGCACGTTTTTGGCGGAGTTCGGAAATGGCGATGTTACTCAGCGCGTCCGTATTGGCGCCACCATTGCGCTGGCGAGACTTGCTTTCTGCGGCAATGCGATCTGCAGTTGCCTCTGACAGAGCAGTATTGAGGGCTTCAAGATCGCTTGAAACAAGGGTTCGTTCAACCTCCGTCTTGCCGTCCACACTCTTGCTCTTGCCAAGTGCGACAATTCCTTTTTGAGAAGCGTAGTTAACAAGATCTCGCTCTGAAGTTTCAAGTCTTGCACGTAGATCTGATAAACGACCTTCGAGAAATTTGCGCGCATCGGAAGTGGAAGCAAATCGACGGTCCATGCTCTGCGTAATGAACTGTTCTGTCCATGTATTCGCAATTTTTGCCGACAGTGTCGGAGAAGCGCTTGTGTAACTTACGTCAATGAGCGCGGAGCCCCGGACTGGAGAGATTGAGATATTCTCTAGAAGCAATTCTATAGCTTCTTTTTCTCGTTTTTGACGTTCGGCCGCATTCAATACACGACCTGAGTTTGACGTGAAAAAACCGTCACTTTCCACCTTTACCGAATGGGCAGCAAAGAACTGGTCGTCCGCGCCTAATCGCAATTGACGTGCCACCCGTTCAGCCAAAGAACGTGCGCGCATCAACGAATAATTTGTTTGGTAAAACTCAAGATCACCGCCCGAATCGTTCGATTCAAGCGCCTCTACATTTGTGACCTTTTTCTGTTCGCGGCTAATTTCGATACGCGACGTCGCGGTGTATTTTGGCGTAGCCAACAGAGTCAGCACGAGGCCGAGCACCACGCTACTCAGTATGATTCCAACGATAATCCACTTCCAGCGGACAACAACCTGCCAATATTGCAGTAGTAGTGGCGGCGCCAAATTTAGCGGCGAATTGCTCTCGGCTTGGTCTTGACTATCGACAAAATTGGTATTGTTAACGGACTGACGCATTGATGATCCAGAAATAGTAATAGGCGCAGAAGATGCAGATATTGTGGGCGGGCTAGCTTACAAAAGCAGGCTAATCTACTAATTTCGGTGCATGCGGCTCATTTTTTGAAGTAAGTCGGCTGCCGCAGCTCCACACAAACAAAATAGTAGCTAAAACCGAGATAAACGGAGTTCGAAGCGGGTAGTCTACGGCACTTCCCAATAACAACATCACCATGCAAATCATGCCGAGAAACCTCAACGCTTGGTCGCGACTATGCGCGGCCCTGTCGACTTTCCTGTAGCAATTGAGAAACAACACGGCGGTTGCAATGGCTAATATGACGCCTAATATACCGTAATCTACCAGCAATTCCAAGAAATCATTGTGGGCATGGTTCAGATAGCTGGCGTCCAAAAGGTTCTTTGGCTCGAGCAGTTTATACAAATCGGCAAACCCGCCAGGTCCGGCACCCCAGAGCAACTGACCGTATCCCGCATCCCAGATTACCTGCCAGAATTCGACCCGGTCATCGGTTTGGGCTGGCGGAGCGAAAAGTCTTAAAATCGCCTCGGCGCGCGCCATTGCCAAGGTTACGGCCGTAAGTGCAGCAACACCCCCTGCAGCGAGAAGGATGCGCCAATTGAACGGGTCCTTTTTTTTACCACGGACCATCGAAACATCCCGGTGGCGAAAAATCCAAAAAGCGGCCAATATACCAAATAGTCCGGCGAAAAGTCCGCTGCGCGAGCCGGTAATCAAGATGAGCGGGATGAGGACAATGCTGCCAATTAAGGCGAGCCATAGACGGTATTTTTGCAGCCGATGATCCTTCTTGTCGGTTGTGACATGATAGGTCGCCAACATCGGAAATAATAATGCGAGAAACAAAGCCTGATGGTTACGGTTGGCAAAAAAGCCCACTGCTGAGCCGTTGTTTGTAACATCGTAAAAATAAAGCGAACCGTTCGAGCCGCCAATGGATTGCAATAGCCCCAAAAGCGAGGAGCCCATCCCGAGAGCGATGCACAATGGCAATAAGGAAAAACGTTGGTTGCGATCAAGTTGAACCAATAGCACCAAAGCAGCGAGAGGAATTAATAAAGCGAAATTAGCATTCAGCGTCGCGCTTCCACTAATCGCTAGCGGGCGCATATTTATCGATATGTTGGCCATTGCGTTGACGTTGGTCACCATTTCCTGCGCGCTTCCTCCAAGCAAACCGCTTGGTAATGGCACAAGAAAGGCGCCGCTGAAAACAGCGAGGAGCGCGGCTATGGTACATATCTCTTTGTTCTTGCGGATATGCTCTATGCGCAATTTCCATATCCCGAAGCCAAGCGCCAGAACTGCGAGCGGCCTCAAGATCGCAAGCGACTGAGGGTCGGGCCGGGCACTGCCGCCCATCGCAAATGAGGCGATCAGAAGCGAACAGAGCACAAGAAACGCACCGTTTTCCGAAAGTTGCTTGATAAAATTAGACATTGCGGACCCGAATTTGTTAAAACGACCAGAGGTCGGTCGATATCGCGACGCTACCGACGCAGATCATGTATGTGACGGGTACCCGGTAGCGGCTAATTGAGGCGCAATCAATATCACGTCGCCTTTGGAGGCGTTGGTGCAGTTTAGCTGCACGGCGCGCGCTTCCAAAAATGGGAGCAGCTTCAAAAACCTTGTAAACGACGGCAAGACATTGTTAAGGCAAAACGCAGTTGTCGTTGTCGGCGGAGTATCTGCCGTGTTAATTTCACCAGAAAACAAAGTGTCAACACCTCGAAAGTTCCGGGGCACAGCGATTGGATGGGTTCACTCCCTTTATATTATCGGTCCTATTCCATGAAGCTCTTGAAGATAAACTTGGTCAGAAATATTTCCACTGTCGCGGCCTCGACGGTGACGACCCAGGCAATATTGCTTGCGGCTATGCCTTTGCTTTCTCGGCTATACTCGCCGGTTGCTTTCGGGATGTTCGCAACGTTCTCGGCATTGCACGCAATGGCACTAATCCTTTTTTCGCTTAAATATGACCTCGGAATTATTGGGCCGCGCGACGATGAAGAGGCGCGCAAAGTGTTGGCGTTGGCCATATTCATCCCGGCATGTCTCTCATTGCTGCTGCTGGGCGGCCTGCTGTTCCATTCACACAGAAATGCTTGGGAAAACTGGTACCTCCTCCTCCTTCCCGCATCCATCCTCGCCGCAAGTGTTTATAGTGGATTCCAGCAATGGGGCGCGCGACAGCGCGACTATCGTCATTATGCAGTTTCCCAAGTTCTAAATACCGCAGTTAACCTTGGCCTTTGTCTGTTGGTGGGTGTAGTGGCTTCGGGACAAGATGAAGGTTTGGTTTTGGGCCTTTGCGCAGGTTTTCTAGCTGGCGCGATATACATGTGCTGGATTTGGCGTTCGGTTGCAGATGTGCACGGAAAGCGATTTCCATCCTTGCAATCTCTTTGGCAGGTGGCGGTTCAGCATCGCCACATGCCGTTTCAAGTACTGCCTTTCACTATTTTAGTAGTAATCATGCAAAGTGGACTTCCGCTCGTATTGGGTATGCATTATTCGCTCACCGAGGTTGGATTATATGCATTGGCCGCTCGTGCTTTACTCGCTCCAGGCGCTATTATTGGTGCGGCCATAGGAGAGCCGTTTCGAGCCGAGCTTGCCGCTCGAATGCGTCAAGGACAAAGCCTCGTATCGGTCACCAGAAAATTGATGGCATTTTTGATTGTGTCCGCCCTGGCAGTTTATTCCAGTATTTATGCAATTGCGCCGGTGCTCTTCGAATGGTTGTTCGGAGAGAACTTTGCGCAAAGCGGTGGCATCGCACGCGCCATGTGCCTTGGAGCATTTTCGCAGTTCATCATATTGCCACTTACGTACACCTTCGTGATCGCGGGGCATATGAAAGCTGGCATTCAGGCCCAAGCAGCCGTCGCAATCATTCCAGTTACAGTATTATACGCCGCATCGCGGGATCTGCCTATAGATCAGGCTTTGAACTATTGGTCATTCGCCATGTTTTTTTCCGGGATGATACTCATCCTGTTGGTGTACCGGGCAGCTTTATCACCCAATTACAAACAAATTTGAACGAAAGAAGCAGGAAGGAGATATTTCTCCGTTGTCGATATCGATGGGAATGAATTCGGCCAAAAATTTTCCTAGGCGTGCTGATTTTGCTTCAAACTGACAACCAAGTTTTCCTGATGCGTTCCCTTGAATTCGCGCAGGTTATAGATAAAGACAACCACGAAAATATATGAGGTGCGCCGATCAGGTTGCATCTGTTTCGGAGTTTTGGGTAATGAGCAGGTTGCGTACGACATATCGGATGGCGCGAGTTCGATTCAGGCAAGTAACGGGCGACGAACCAAAAATTCCCGTAAACGTGAAGATCCCCTTGGAATTTCACGGTAATGATTATTGCGGTTGGGCCATCCCGAAAAATTTTCTGAATGCCAGTTCTATTATTGTAGATGTCGGTGTCGGTGAAGATATTTCGTTTACGCAATCATTGATAGAAACCTATGGTTGCCAAGCCGAAGGGTTCGACCCGACACCTCGTGCGGCTGAATTCATTGACGAATTAAGGCCATATAATTTCAAATTACATAGATTTGGTTTGTCCGATCGGTCTGGCTCGGCGATTTTCAATCTTCCGACGAATGAACAATATGTAAGCGGCTCCATTGTCGCTGCTGAGCACTTGGAGGGACAGAAAATCCAGGTCAAACTATTGGACTTGGCTGATCTTTTGGCCACCATTGGAGCCAACAAGATTGATATTCTAAAAATTGATATTGAGGGTTCGGAGTATGACGTTCTTGAGTCTGCATCCTTTATCGAAAACGCGAGTAAGATTCGTGCGATTTGCATAGAATTTCATCATAGATGGAAAGAATTTGGGGCGTCAAAAACTGCCGACGCGGTGAGGCGATTGCAACAACTTGGTTTTGAATGTGCTTGGGCGTCTCCGGTCACGAATGAAGAATTTCTTTTCGTGCAGTCTTAAACAACAGTCTGGATTCGAAAATGCACGTACAAAAATTCAATGTATCGCCTCACAACGCTCATTACGACGGCACATATAGCGATAGCGAACTGGAATGGCGGCGTCTCGGCGCTAGAGACAAAGTCGACAATCTTCAGGAATTGCTCGGACAACGGGAAGTATCTTCTGTTCTAGAGGTAGGATGCGGAACCGGCGCAGTTCTTGCGGAAGTGGTTCGTCGTGGGATAGGCACAAGCCATATTGGGATCGACATGTCAGATCCCCTTGAGCATATGGATAAAAACGCTCTCAACCTAGACTTGCGTCAATATAACGGATCAAGGCTGCCCTTCGATGATAACAGCTTTGATTTGGTTTTTGCGAGCCATGTTCTGGAGCATGTTCCTGATCCCCGCGGGTTTCTAAAGGAGGTTTCGCGAGTAAGCCGCAATTTCCTTTATATCGAAGTGCCCTGTGAAATGAATGTTCGGACAAGTCATCATGCGATTCAAAATTCGCTGAAAATTGGCCATATCAACGGTTATAATCCAGAGTATTTCATGATGCTATTGCAAACATCCGGGATGGATGTGGCAGACATTCGCCTATTTGATCACTCATTGCCGGTCCATAGTTTTGGACGTTCTGCGTGGAAGGGATATGCAACACAAATGATCCGGAGATCGATGCTACGAATGAAGCCATCTCTCGCGACGAAATTGTTCTGCTATCACTGCGGTGCTTTAATCAACTGCGCCGAAACTGCTGTTTAGCGTCCAGACATGTTGCGCGAACGGGACTAACGTTGCGACAAGTTTAAAGGCTAAAGTGCTTTGGACGCGAAAAACGCGCGCAATTACTCAATATTTTAGGAAATTTTGGTGACCCCTACGGGAATCGAACCCGTGTTTCAGCCGTGAAAGGGCCGCGTCCTAACCGCTAGACGAAGGGGCCAATCACTTGGCGAGCCGCGCCTTTACGGATTCGATTTGCCTAGGTCAAGCCCAACATGATGCAAAATCAATCTGCAAAGGCGATATCGTCAATATGCAGCTCAGCCTTGGGCGTAGGCCCCCAGTCGTCGACCTTGGCGCGGCCAGCCAGCCAATATTTTCGGCCACGTTCTCCATGCAGCAGCATTTGCCCCAATGCCGTTTCGCCTTGCCGGAAGGCCATGGCTTTGAACGACGCACCGTCGTCGCCACCGACGATGGCGCGAACATGGTCCTTGCCAACGATATCGCATTTTATAACTCGCACCGGTCCAGTTACAATTCGAGGCCCCGGCCAGCCCATGCCATAAGGCCCAGCAGCCTCCATTGCTTCTATAAAGGCAGGGTTCAGCCCTCGTGGGGTTAGCAGTGCGTCGATAAGCATGGCGCTGCTAGCGCTGGCTCGGGTGACATCGGCAGAGAGCCGTTGATCGAGCCAATCGGCGAGCGCATCAACCTTATCGGCGCTTATCGTTAATCCGGCGGCCATAGCATGTCCGCCCCCTGCCACGAGAAGGCCAGCCTCGCGGGCCGAAATAATGGCGGCGCCTAGATCGACGCCTGCGATGGAACGGCCCGATCCTTTGCCAACTCCATCGGCGTCAATGGCGATAATGATCGACGGCTTTCCGGTCTTTTCCTTGATACGACCGGCAACGATACCGATGACACCCGGGTGCCAGCCTCGACCCGCCAGTAGCGCTACGGCGCGATTGTGCTGCCCGGCAAGCATCGCTTCGGCTTCTTCCTGGACATGAGCCTCGATTGATCGCCGTTCTTCATTCAGGCGGTCCAATTCAGCGGCGATCGCGCGTGCTTCTTCTCGGTCCTCTGTGGTTAGCAAACGCACCCCTAGGTCGGATTTGCCAACACGCCCGCCCGCATTAATGCGCGGCCCCAGTGCAAAGCCGAGATCGGAACACACCGGTGCGCGGTTTAAGCGGCTGGCTTCGATCAAAGCGGCTAGCCCGATATTGCGCCGTCCAGCCATCACCTTGAGTCCTTGCGCCACAAAAGCGCGATTGAGGCCGCGCAATTGTGCAACGTCTGCCACAGTGCCTAAGGCTACAATGTCGAGCAGTTCCATCAATTTGGGTTCAGCTCGACTGGCGAAGTAGCCCCGAGCGCGCAAAATGCGGACAATGGCGGCCGCTAGAAGAAATGCCACCCCAACGGCGGCGAGATGACCATGTGAAGCCGCCTCGTCATTTTCGTCCAGCCGGTTGGGATTTACGAGGGCATAGGTGGATGGAAGGTCTGCGGCGCATTTGTGATGGTCGACAACGATCACCTCAAGCCCCGCTGCTTTGGCTTGCGCTAGCGCATCAAAGGCCATGGCGCCGCAGTCCACGGTAACGATCAAGCGGCTACCGCTATCCCCGATGCGCACCAGTGCCTCGCCGGATGGGCCATAGCCTTCCATCAACCGGTCCGGAATATAATGGCCCGCGTCCATTCCCAAGTCCCGTAAAAGGCGCATCAGCAATGCAGCGCTGGTTGCGCCGTCCACATCATAATCGCCATAGATAGTCACGGCTTCGCGGGCTTCGACGGCATCAGCCAGACGTTTAGCGGCACAATCCATATCCCGAAAAATCGACGGATCGGGCATGAAACCCCGAATTGTTGGCTCGCGGTGGCGTTCGATATCATCGCGAGGGACGCCGCGCGCTAAGAGCAACTGTGTGACAAGATCGTCAGGCTGAAATCTCGGATCGCGCGCGTCGACATCTCCGCTGCGCCACTTCCAGTTTTGCCCGGTTATGGAATGTGTAATGTTAAGGACCGAAGACATGGCTCTTCCCTATGCGGGGTTGCGAATGCTAGCAAGCCGACATGAAAGAATTGCTCATCGTCTGGCACAGCATGACCGGCGGGTCTGAGGCGCTGGCGAAGGCAGCGGCACAAGGCGCAGCAGACGAAGGCACCGTCAAGGTCAGTTGCGTTTCCGCAGAACAGGCCAACCCGTTGGCTATGCTTGGCGCACACGGATATCTGTTTGTGTTCCCCGAAAATCTCGCCGCAATCAGCGGCGTAATGAAAGCCTTTTTTGACCGCTGCTATTATATCTGCTTGGGCCGGATTGAGGGACGGCCTTATGCGACGATAATATGTGCAGGCTCAGACGGGAGTAATGCTGCGCGGCAGGCCGAGCGTATTGCCACTGGCTGGCGGCTTCGAAAAATTGCCGAACCCCTGATCATATGCACCCATGCCCAGACGGAAACCGCGATCATGGCGCCGAAAGCAATTGGCGATGAAGGGTTGGAGCAAGCGCGCCAAACCGGCGCGCATTTGGCGGCCGGTATGGCGCTTGGCATATTTTAACGGATCGGGTTTGCCCGGCCGTGTTCGCTCATCACGCGCCGCACGGTTCCGCTTGATGCGCGCATAACGATTGTCTCAGTGGTAATGCGCCCGTCGCGTAGCGTTTTCACCCCATGCAACAGCGACCCGTCTGTAACGCCGGTCGCCGCAAAGATGCAATCACCTTTAGCCAGTTCTTCCAGATCATAGATCTTGTCGAGGTCTTCAATGCCCCATTTATGGGCACGCTTGCGCTCGTCATCATTGCGGAACAGCAACCGGCCTTTGAATTGTCCGCCAACACAACGCAGTGCCGCTGCGGCGAGAACGCCCTCTGGCGCGCCGCCCGTTCCCATATAAATATCCACGGTTGTTTCGGGGTTTGTCGTGGCGATAACGCCCGCGACGTCGCCATCGGGGATCAGCATTACGCCACATCCCAAAGCGCGCAGTTCGGCGATCAGCTTTTCATGGCGGGGGCGGTCCAGCACGCAAACGATGATTTCGCTTGGGTCCACTCCTTTTTCCCGCGCAACAGCCGTCACATTCTCGGTAACACTGCGGTCAAGATTGACGATATCGGGTGAATAGCCCGGGCCAACGGCGATTTTGTCCATATAGACGTCGGGCGCGTTCAGCAAATTGCCTTCTTCGGCAACCGCCAGCACGGCGAGTGCATTCGGACCAGCCTTTGCAGTGATTGTTGTCCCTTCGAGCGGATCAAGTGCGATATCGATCCGTGGTCCCTTACCAATCGCCGATCCAACCTTTTCGCCAATGTACAGCATAGGGGCTTCGTCGCGCTCACCTTCGCCGATGACGACAGTACCGTCCATATACAAGCCGTTCAGGGCCGCGCGCATTGCTTCCACCGCCGCCGCATCGGCTGCCTTTTCATCGCCACGCCCAATTAACTTGGCCGCTGAAATTGCGGCTGCTTCAGTAACGCGGACCATTTCGAGGACAAGCACTCGATCGAGGATTTGGCTTGCTGCCGTCATAAGTTTTTCCTAGCTTATTGAAAATCGGGTCTCTTTTGGGGAAGATTGCTCGGCAAATAGGCGTGTTTTTGAAGGTTCGCTGCTCCGATAAGGAAGGCTTTGCCAAATGTCGAGATTGCTTATCATAGCATGTGCATTTTCAGCCACCGCGACATTCGCGCAATCGGAACCGGAAAACGATGTTGCCACCCAGATCGAGAAGGCCCGGCGGCTGGTTGCCGTCGATAAGGATGGGTGCGTGAAATATCCCCAATCCGACGAGATTGTTGTCTGTGGTGAAAATCCTGACAACGCCAGCCAACGCATATTCAAAGGAACGCAAGAGAACGACGAAATGCGGCTACGACGCGGGGAGGCGGTTTCGACCCGGCGGGCTGCAGCCTGCCTCACCGGGGATAGCATGTGCAAAATATATATGAAGGGAGTCGGAGTAGGCTTCGGCTATGTGCCGCCGCCTGCAATTCCTCTGGAAGAGGTGCTCCGTGGATTGCCAGAACCGGATATGGTCGTTCCGGAAGAAGGGCCGCAATAATAGGCGACCTACTTCCGGTCATTCTCCCAATATATGCATCACCATGGGTTCGCCCATCAAGCTATCCGACGGAGCCAGCGTTTTCAATGTGTCGTTGATCGCTTGTTCGGGACCTGCGTGGGTGACCATGGCGATCAAGGCAGACCCGTCATCACTGGTCTCGGTTTGGATCAGGCTTTCGATCGACAATCCAGCATCACGCATCGCCGCGGTTATTTCGGCCAGCACGCCGACCCGGTCTGCGACGATCATGCGGATATAGGTTTTGCCAACGCGATGGGCGGATGCGGCGCGTGGAAGTTTCTCCAGTTCTGACGATGGCATGGAAAAGGCAGGCCCCGTCTCCTTGCGGGCAATATCGACTAGATCGGCCACAACCGCGGATGCAGTGGGCCGGTCACCCGCGCCTGCGCCTTGAAATAGTAATCGACCCGAGAAATTACCTTCGGCCACGACGGCATTAGTCGCGCCCGTGACATGTGCCAACGGATGCACCAAGGGGACAAGGCATGGCTGAACCCGCTGAAAGATTTCCGCAGCACCGTTTTCGCCGTCGATTTCCGCAAGCCCGATTAGCCTTATCCGGTAACCGAGCGCCTTCGCCTGCGCGATGTCTGCCGCCAAAATCTTGCGAATGCCGCGTGCTTCTACGCCCCCAAAGTCAATCTCCGATCCGAAACTGAGCGAAGCCAGAATTGCAAGCTTATGTGCGGCATCAATGCCGTCGATGTCAAAACTCGGATCCGCCTCAGCAAAACCCTTTGCCTGCGCATCGGATAGAACATCCGTAAAATCCAATCCTTCCTTTTCCATTGTGGAAAGGATGAAATTGCAGGTCCCATTCAATATGCCATAGACACGGTCGATCCGGTTTGCCGCGGCCCCGTCGCGCAAGCCTTGAATGACCGGTATTCCGCCGGCGACCGCCGCTTCAAATTTTAGGGCCGTATTTTTGCTCTCTGCCAGTTGCGCCAACTCAGCCCCGTGATGGGCGATCATGGCCTTGTTCGCGGTGACAAAGGAACGCGCGTTGGACAGTGTCTCGCGTGCCAGTGTCAGGGCAGGCCCATCCGAACCACCTACCAGCTCTACGACAACATCGACATCGCTGGCGGTGGCCAGTTCTCCCATATCGTCAACCCAGCGATAGGCTGAAAGGTCGACGCCCCGATTCTTGGAGCGGTCACGCGCCGTAACGGCGACAATCTCGATAGGCCGCCCTGCACGACGCGCAATGAGCGCGCTATTTTCCTCAATCAGTTGGATAACGCCGGTGCCGACGGTGCCGAGACCAGCGAGCGCAATACGAAGGGGGGAGGACATTTTTTTGGTTCAAGCTTTCTGCCAAGTTGCGAGCATTGGCGGTGCGCTTAGGCGTTTCGGACTGAAATTACCAGCCCAAGCTGGCTGCCTGCATTTGGAAAACGGGTACAACAATGGCGGCCACCGATTACCTCGGTAACAGTTTTACCTCGGCCCGCCACACGGGGATCCAGTCTACCGAGCCCCGGCATTCGCCCATCACGGTCGCTTCCGTGAGGCGAAACATCGTTCCATCCCAAACCCAGCTTTCGGATGAACCACAATCGCCCAGTCCGCGGCCTTTGGAATAGCTGCTGATCGTCTGTGTCGCGGCGTCCCAGTCGGCATTCACCAACAAGGGAATTTTGCTGTCCGCGGAAAAACCCGTGGCGCCATAATCAAATTTGGCAGGCTCAAACGTCCACTTTCCGGCGGCGTTACGTTGCCCGACATAAATGCCCGAGGAAAAATTATAAGCGCCTGCGCCGCAGTTGAGCATCACGAGAGATTGTGCGCCGCCTGGTCCGTTGCCTAAACTATAGGCCGTATCCTGCGTCGAACCGAAGCGTTCCTGCGCACAGGGACTCCCTTCCGAAAGGGCTACCAGGGCCGAAGCGTCTGGCAACATATCGCTTGGTGCGATTTTCCGGACCTCGAAGATAGGAATCATCGCTTTTTTGGCAGCGGCCTTTCGCGCACCAAGCGCGATGACCGCGCCTTTGGATCCAGCGCGACCTTGAACGCTATCGACATATCGAAGCGCGGCGGCCACACCAGACAAAGACGCAGCCCCGAATTTGGCACCGCTTGCGTCCACAAGCTGTAGCGACGTTCCCTTTGCCAAAGCGCGGGCTACCTTTACCGCCGTGGCGTCTTTCAGTGTAATGGATTCAGCTCCGGTCTGTAGCGATCCGGTTTCGGTCACTTTGCCATCCACCAAAAGCCGAAAGCGTCCCAGCTTTGTAGGAAAGCCACTGATTTCGACTATAGGTTGCGCTTGAAGCCCTGCTTTGCGCGTAACAACAACGGAAAGTTCATCGTCCCATGGACCATCAGGTTTCAGCGCGACAGCTTGACAGGACAGACCATTATCACAGCCTACCGTCCAATCTTTGTAGGTGATGACCTTTCCAGGGGTTGGTACCGGGGCCGACGCCATGATCGATGCCCCTGTAACTAACAATGCTGACGCGAAAATTGCCCTGTGCATTGCAGCAGGCTAGCGCTTTTGGACGACCTAAGCTAGGGGCTTTCGGACTCAGTTTAATTGGAGAAAATCATGCGCGCAGTGGGTGTTATCGGAGCGGGGCAGATGGGTGCGGGCATCGCGCAGGTAAGCGCAAGCGCAGGCTATCATGTCTACCTGTCGGACATTGATCTTGCGCGGGCCGAAGCCGGAAAAGCCGGCATTGCAAAAGCTTTGGGCAAATTGGTTGAAAAAGAAAAGATAACGCAACCCGACGCAGAAGCATTGCTGGCACGCATTGAACCGGTGGGAAGTTACGCGCCTATGGCGGATGCAGCATTGATCATTGAAGCTGCAACGGAACGTGAGGAAATAAAGCGCAAGATCTTCGAAGCCGTAGGAACCATTTTAGGGGCGGACGCAGTTCTAGCCTCCAACACATCGTCTATTCCCATCACCCGTCTGGCGCAGGCTTCATCAGACCCCGCGCGCTTTATCGGCGTGCATTTTTTCAACCCGGTACCTGTTATGGGATTGATCGAAATTATCCGCGGGCTGGCGACGAGCGACGCCACAGTTGCTCTAGTGCGGCGCTATGGCGAGACGCTTGGCAAGCAATTGGTTTTCGCCAATGATGCGCCGGGTTTCATCGTGAATCGTGTTCTGATGCCGATGATCAACGAAGCCTGCTTTGCACTAGGTGAGGGAGTTGCGAGTATTCGGGACATCGACACAGCGTGCCGGTTAGGGCTTAACCATCCGATGGGGCCTTTGACACTGGCTGACTTTATTGGTCTCGATACCTGTCTCGAAATCACAAATGTGCTGTTTACGTCGACAGGTGATCCGAAATTCCGTCCAGCGCCCCTTCTGCAGAAATATGTCGAAGCAGGTTGGTACGGCCGGAAAGTGAAGCGGGGATTTTATGATTATAACGGCGAAGAGCCTGTACCGACGCGCTGAGTTTTCAGTCTAACCCTGTCGTTTGACCGAAAGCTGATTCGAGATCCGCAATCAAGTCGTCACTGTCTTCGAGCCCTATTTGTAGGCGGATGATATTTCGGCCGGTATCCCATGGGACCTCCGACCGGCAAGTTTCCGGGTGAACAGGGAGGGCAAGACTTTCAAAGCCGCCCCAACTATATCCGATACCGAACAGGTCCAACGCGTCAACGAATGCCGCTGCCTTGGCTTTGCTCCCCTTTAGTACAAAGGAAAAAAGGCCAGAGGAGCCGGTAAAATCGCGTGCCCAAATCGCGTGTCCGGGGCATTCGGGCAGCGCCGGGTGTAATACGGTTTCGACTTCGGAACGGGTTTGTAACCAGCGCGCTATTTTGAGGGCGGATACCTCATGCGCTTTCATCCGAACGGCCAAAGTACGAAGCCCTCTGCTGGCGAGATAGGCGTCATCCGGTGACACAACCTGACCGAGTTGTTGCGCAGTTTGGCGCAGGCGCGTCCAATATTTTTCATGGGTGGTCACGCTGCCCAACATGACATCGCTATGCCCCACTATATATTTGGTGGCTGCTAAAATGGTCATGTCGACACCTTTATCCAGTGCCGTGAAGAAATAGGGCGTTGCCCATGTGTTATCGAGCAGCGTGACAACGCCTCGCTTTTTGGCTTCTCCACATATCGCCGGCACATCTTGCACCTCGAAAGTCAGGCTGCCGGGGGCTTCGAGCAATATCGCTCGCGTCCTCTCGCAGAAGACGCTGTCATAATCGGTGATGAGCGGATCGAAATAGCGGGTTTCGATTCCGAAACGCTTCAGAAATCCGTCGGCAAAGGAACGGCTGGGATCATATGCATTATCCGTCATCAACAGGACATCGCCTGGGCGTAAGACCGAGAGCAAGGCGCAGGAAATTGCGGCGACACCTGATGGGTACAGCATTGTTCCTACCGCCCCCGGCTCCATGCCGGTCAGGGCGTCGGCAAGCCCCCATTGTGTCGGTGACCCGCGGCGACCGTAAAAAAAACGGCCATCGGAGTTGGTTTTCTTTCCCGCTTCGAGGCTAGCAACATCATCATAGAGATGCGTACTGGCCCTCCAGACAGGAACATTTACAACCGGTCCTGTAAATTCCTTCTTACGCCCGCCTGTCACCAATTGTGTTGCGGTTTTGCGGGGCTTTTCGGAACTCAAGTCGCACCCGTTTCCTTTGGTGTATCTTTGTCCAAACCCCATTCGGACCAGCTTCCGTCATATAATGCGACGTCTTTCTTGCCGGTCAACCGAGCACCAAACAGAACGACCGCGGCGGTCATTCCGGAACCGCAGGTTGTAATCATGGGCTTGTCCAGATCAACGCCTGCTTGTGTATAGGCGGCAAGGAGATCATCGCCCCTTTTCCAAGTACCGTCGGGGTTGTACAGATTGCCAAAGGGCAAATTGCGGCTGCCGGGGATATGTCCGGACGCCATTTCGGGACGCGGTTCGGCTTCTTCGCCGGTAAACCGACCCGTGCCGCGGGCGTCCACAACGACGGCTTCGCGACTATGCAGATTGGCCAGCATATCCGCTTTCGACTTGACGCCCTTATCGTCCTTCCAGACCGTAAAATGACGGTGCCGCAGGGAAGGCTTGCCGGTTTCGAGTGCGCGCCCTTCGGTTTTCCATTTGGCGATCCCGCCGTCCAGAATGGCGACGTCGTGGGCACCGAATAAAGTTAGCATCCACCATGCGCGGGTTGCCGATTTAAAGGGGCTGTCGTCGTACACAACGATACGGCTTCCGTCGCCAAGCCCCAAAGACTGCATGCGGCTGGCAAATTTTTCGGGCGGGGGAAGGGTATTGGGCAAAGTGCTGTTTGCGTCGGCCAACTCTTCCAGATCCATGAACACCGCTGTTGGGATGTGACCGCCTTCATATTCGGCCTGTGCATTTCGACCGGCATCGGGCATGAACCACGTTGCATCGACAATGCGTAAATCGGAGGCACCGATCTCTTTTGCCAGCCATTCGGTGCTTACCAAAAGTTCCATATTCTATGTCCTAGCCCGCTGTTTTTTGATTCTTGTGCGGTGCAAGATAAGGTGCTTTTCCAATCTAGCCAAGTGTTTCCAGAAACTTCGTCGCCTGCCGCCGCAATGCCGATTTGTCCGTCGGGCTCATTCGCTCCCAATTTTTGTAGGGCATGGCCATTCGCGGGTTACCTCTCAACGTTACCTCATTCCGCGCGATAAAATCCCAGTATAGAGCGTTGAAGGGGCAGGCATCGGAACCTGTCTTTAATTTGACGTCGTACCGGCACGTTCGGCAATAGTCGGACATCCGGTTGATATAGGCACCACTTGCCGCGTAAGGCTTGGATGCCAGCATTCCGCCATCGGCAAATTGGCTCATACCTAGAGTGTTTGGCAGTTCGACCCACTCATACGCATCGGCATAGACGGCGAGATACCATTGATGCACTTCTTGCGGATCAACACCGATAAGAAGCGCAAAATTACCCGTGATCATCAGCCGTTGAATATGGTGCGCATAGGCAAACTCAAGGGTCTGTCCGATGGCTTGGGACATGCAATGCATGTCGGTCTGACCGGTCCAGTAGAGGCTTGGAAGCGGTCGTGTGGCCCCCAGCTCATTTCTCCGGACGTAGTCGGGTCCAGCTAACCAGTAGATCCCGCGCACATATTCGCGCCACCCGATGATCTGTCGTATAAACCCCTCCGCAGCGTTTAAGGGAATGTTCCCATTCCGATAGCGTTGCTCGACTTCTTTGCAGAGCTCCAGCGGGTCAAGCAGCCCCGAATTGATATAGGGAGAGAGAATTGAGTGCCAGAGAAAGGGCTCATCCGTTAGCATCGCATCCTGATAATCGCCGAATTGGGCCAACACATGGTCGAGGAAATGTGCTTGCTGCTTCAGGGCGTCGGCGCGGGTAACAGCAAAGCCAAATGCATCCATGCTGCCAATATGATCGCTAAAATGCGCGGTGACTAACCGCATCACGTCGCGTGTTATGGGATCAGGTGCGAAATGAAGTGGGCGAGGGATTGCACTGTCCCGCTTGGCAGGTTTGCGGTTATCCGCATCATAATTCCATTGCCCACCTGCCGGATCATTCCCGTCCATAAGAAGGCCAGATTTGCGCCGCATGTCCCGGTAGAAATACTCCATGCGAAGTTGCTTGCGACCTTCGGCCCACGCTTCAAACTCGGCGTGGGTGGCAAGAAACCGATTATCTGGATTGATTGTAACCGGAACAACAAAACGGTCATGCCAGCTGTCGAGCATAGCTTTCACGCGCCATTCGCCCGCTTCGGTAACGCAGATTTGTTTGGGTGCATGACGTTCGATTGCACGGGCAAGTTCTCCTGTAAAACTTCCCGCATTTTCAGGATCATCGAGCGTGACATAGTCTACATGCCAGCCTTCTGAACGCAGAAGTTCTGCATGGTGCCGCATCGCCGACAGAATATAGACCAGCTTTGCCTTATGGTGTTTTACGTAGACCGTCTCCTCATGCACCTCGACCATAAGAATGACGGTCCGGCTTCTATCCCTCCCTTGAAGAGATGAAATGTTAAGGCTTAGCTGATCGCCTAAGATAGGAACTAATGTGGTCATGAATAGCGCATAACCATTCGGGTTCGCCGAACGCGATACAGGCATTTAGGCATACAGGGGGCGCTGGCCCAAAGGACTGAAACTACGAGGCCCGAGGTCGAGACGTAATGGCCCCATTTTTCCTTGCGGAGGTTGCGCCTCCCGACCGACGAGACAGGCGAGGCGGCTCGAATCTTTACCACCTGACCAGCGATACGAAAGATCGGCCACAACTACCGGCACAACAATCTGGCGCTCCGCCACTGAGTAGCTTTGTAATTCTTGCGATGGGATGGATATTTCCAGTACCAAGGCAATTTTCTCGCCTGCCTTTGCATCGCCTAAGATGTTGTCCTCGACAGGAATGGATCGGTCGAAAAAGGCGGTGATTGTGGCGGCCTGGTTGCGACTTGCTGAAATCATCGTCGCACGCATGTGCATGTCCGTGGCAGTTTCCTTGCCCAAATTCTCGATAACCAGCGTTCCTTTGACGGTAAGGGCGGTAAAGCTCAACGTGGCACGTTCCGGCCTGAACTCCAGTGTGATCTGCGGTCTGATTTCGTTCGGCTGTTGTCGTGGTGCGGCGATATAGGATGCTGGAGGGGCAGCTGTTTCCTTGATATCTATTGTGTGCAGGCTTTCGTTTGCCAGCGTAAAGCTATCGCGCTTTCGGCGCCTGATGAACCTGCTGGCTAAAATGATCCCAATTACGGTTATCAGTGCCAATACGAAAAGGTACCAATAGTTTTCAACGAGTAAGGCGGGTTCGATTGGCGCGTCTTGAGGTGGCTGTGGTGCAGCTATTGCAGGTTCAGGTTCAGGTTCAGGTTCAGGTTCAGATTCAGCTTCTGGCGTGGCAGTTGCATGGTCGTTGAATGGTTGAATCGACTCAGGTGCAGTGGCCGCAGTTGACGGGGTCTGACGACTCGGTGCGGTCACATCGGTCGGTCGACCAGCTGGTGTATTTTTTGGTGCGGGTGCCGGCCTGTCGGATGTTGCCTCTGCCCTCCTTTCCGGCACAGCGGGCTCGGGGGCTGGCGGGGTTACGGAAGGCCGGACTTCAGGCCCTGATGTGGGTTCCGGTTGTGCGCGTTCAGGTTCAATCCGGAAGTCACGCAACTCGGGTGGTGTTTGCGGGAGCGCCTCTTGTGCGTGCAGAGGCGCGACCAGCAAACAGATGAGTGAAGCGAATTGCGCAAACCGCGCCATTTTATTGACTTTCCGAACCCGATAAAAATTGGTCCAAGCAGCCTCGGGCGCTGAATGATGGATGAATAGCGGTTTGCTTTCCAACGAGCTGTTTGCATCCTGCGATGAAACGGATAAATGCGCACGCTATGAGTGAACAACTTAAAACCGCCTTTCTTGGCCAACAAAGCGATTTGCCATCTTCACCGGAAGATGCCCGTCTGGACTATGTTCCCAACCCGCGGCCCGGAACTCTTTACGTTGCCCGTTTTGCGGTGCCGGAATTCACGTCCCTTTGCCCCGTGACTGGGCAGCCGGATTTCGCGCATCTTGTGATCGACTATGCGCCCGATGCGACAATCGTTGAATCAAAATCCCTCAAATTGTTTCTTGGTTCGTTTCGCAATCATGCGGCTTTCCACGAAGATTGCACGGTGGGGATTGGTCAGCGGCTTTTTGACGAAATGAAGCCCCACTGGCTGCGCATCGGTGGGTATTGGTACCCACGTGGTGGCATTCCGATCGATGTGTTCTGGCAATCCGACGAGCCTCCCAAGGGATTGTGGCTGCCCGACCAGGGTGTAGCGCCGTATCGCGGGCGTGGCTGATTATTTAAACAGACTGCCCAATATGCCGCGAACCAAGGATTTTCCTATCGACCCCGCCAACTGACGGCCAACGGAGGTTGCTGCTGATCTGGCAGCTGATTGCACCATTTTTTCCGCCATGCTCGGCTTGGCCGCTTCGCGTGCAGCCGCAGCTTGCTGGCGCGCCAACTCTTTTGCCGCCGCCGCATCTGCCTTGGCCTTTTCTTTTGCAGCCAAGGCAGCCTCTTTATCAGCAGCGGCCTGCGCTTTTGCTTCATCGGCTGCGGCTGAGGCTTGTGCGGCCTTTGCAACGAGAATTTCTTCGGCCGATTCCCGGTCGATCAGCGCATCATATTTATCGCCGATAGCATCTGTCTGGATCATGACGCCGCGTTCCTGCGGCGTTAACGGACCAACACGGCTGGCGGGTGCCTTGATCAATGTCCTTTGCACAATGGACGGCGAACCGTCTGGTTGTAGCAAGGAAACGAGCGCTTCCCCGATTTTCAGTTCAGTAATGACCTGTGCGACATCGATGTCGGGATTGGGACGAAAGGTTTCTGCGGCCGATTTCACCGCTTGCTGATCGCGGGGCGTGAAGGCGTTCAGCTTGTGTTGAATTCGATTATTTAGCTGTGCGGCCACTGTGTCGGGAATATCGATAGGGTTCTGTGTAATGAAATACACGCCGATTCCTTTGGAGCGGATCAGCCGGACGACTTGTTCGATTTTCTCGAGCAACGCTTTCGGCGCGTCGTTGAATAACAGATGCGCTTCATCAAAGAAGAACACCATTTCGGGCTTGTCGGCGTCGCCAACTTCGGGGAAATTTTCGAACAGTTCGGACAGCAGCCAGAGCAGAAATGTCGAATAAAGTTTTGGGCTCGCCATTAGCTTGTCGGCTGCAAGAATATTGACAATTCCCCGGCCGGCATCGTCGGTTTTTATAAAGTCCATCAGATCAAGTGCCGGTTCACCGAAGAAATGTTCTCCGCCTTCGCTGCGCAATTGCAAAAGCGATCTTTGGATGCTGCCGACAGACTGTTTGGAAATATTTCCATATTCAAGCGTCAGTTCGTCGGCCCGTTCGCCGCAATGCACTAACATGGCTTGCAGATCGTCCAGATCGAGCATGAGCAGACCGTCCTTGTCCGCGACATGAAAGGCAATGGTCAGAACACCTTCCTGAACTTCGTTAAGGTCCATCAGGCGCGACAGCAGCAAAGGGCCCATTTCGGAAACAGTCGTGCGGATCGGGTGGCCCTGTTCGCCGAACAGATCCCAGAATTGGGTAGGATTATCTTTATAGGCCCAATCGCTCTGCCCGATTTCGGCTGCGCGACCCGCGAAGATTTCGTGCGTTTTGGTTTGCGGTGAACCTGCCATCGCAAGGCCCGAAAGATCGCCTTTTACGTCGGCGACAAATGTAGGGACACCTGCGGCAGAGAAACCCTCGACCAGGCCTTGCAGCGTAACGGTTTTCCCAGTGCCTGTGGCACCCGCTATCAAACCGTGGCGGTTGGCTCTCTTCAAATTAAGAGCTTCCGGACCATTTGCACTTTTTCCGATAAAGATGCCGTCCATAAATTCCTACCCATCGCCATTTGTTGTTACGACAGGACAACTACGGACGGCTTGGAAGGTCAAGTAAATCCTGCATCGTAACGAAATTGCCCTTCGAGGCACTTTGTCCGCTTTTCGTCGATGACACAGAATCGTTCGTCGCAAATAGAACCGAGCATCATATCGCACGCCCCATTTCCCATCTAACAAGATGCCATGACATCAAACTCGACAGGGCGCCTTCAGATCGGTCACAAAATGGGTGGAAGGATTGCAGCATCTCTTTGCTTGCTCTCGCTGATGTCAGCTTGTGTCGCGCCAGATAGCCCCATTCTGCCAGCGCCTAAACCCCCCGCGCCCGTGACGCGTCCGGCGACAGGGCCCGCGCCTGCGCCCGGACCGCGCCCGGCAATGCCCGAAGCGACTCGCCCGTCCGTCGGTCGACCGCCAGAAGGTCTTGAAAATCTGCTGCATGAGCAGTGGCGCCTGTTCCCTGGAAAGACCGGTGTTGCGGTCATGCGCATTGACGGTGGCGATTGGGTTTTGGGTCGCAGATTGGATGATTTGTTCCCGCAGCAAAGCGTTTCGAAGACTTGGGTCGCAATGACCATTTTGGATCTTGTCGACCAAGGTAAAGTGAAGCTCGACCAACGTGTCCGAATTACGACCGATGATCTGGCGGTGTTTCATCAACCCATTCGCGAACGAGTCATCGCCAACGGGCAGATCGAAGAGTCGGTTCTGAGTCTGCTTGAGCAAGCCATCACAGCGAGTGATAATACTGCCAACGATTCCCTGTTGCGCACGGCGGGCGGTCCGCAAGCAGTGCGGGCTTTTATTGCCCGCAAAAAGCTAGGCGCTATCCGTTTTGGTCCGGGTGAGAGAGCATTGCAAAGCGGCATTGCCGGTATGGAATGGAAACAGGAATATGCTATCGGGCGGCGTTTCTATGCCGCGCGAGATGCCGTGCCCCTGGCTACCCGGAAAGCTGCTTTAGACCGATATCTGGCTGATCCTGTGGATGGGGCATCTCCTGAAGCAATCGTCCGAGCCTTGGGAAAGCTGGCAAAGGGCGAACTTTTATCCGCCACATCAACCCGTTTACTTCTCGACATCATGTCGCGGACAAGCAGTGGTCCAAACCGGCTAAAGGCGGGTGTTCCTGCAGGATGGCGGTTTTTGCATAAAACGGGGACCGGGCAGATACTTTCGCCCGTGTCGACAGGCTATAATGATATTGGCATAATGACCGCACCCGACGGCACTCGCTATGCTGTGGCTGTAATGATGGGCAGCACCACGTCCACTATTCCCGAGCGGATGGCGTTCATGCAATTTGTGTCGCGGTCTGTCGCCACATACCATCAGCGCTAGGTGTTATGCTCGCAGTCCTGCTGTGGGCGGTCAATCCATATATTTTTCGGTATAAGGGCCAGCAGTTAATCCGGCAGCCGTTTTTCCTTTAGTTCATTCTCGTTATCGAGTTGTTGTGCTGCATCGTCGAGTGCGCGCGCATCGTCAGCGGTTACGCCACCTGTGCCTGTTTCCCCGGCTTCAGTACCACAAGCGCTCGTCAGGCAGAGGAGGATTAACAGGACAAATGGTCGGTTAGGCATTTCTAACATTTACCAGCATTAGGACAAAACAAAAAGGCCGCCCTGAAGTCAGGACGGCCTTTTTTAAATCAGCTTGCGCTGAAAGTGCGATATTACTTCGCAGCTTCCTTAGCAGCGTCTGCAGCTTCACCAGCCTTAGCAGCGGCTTCACCAGCCTTGTCAGCAGCTTCACCAGCAGCGTCAGCCATTTCACCAGCCTTGTCGGCGGTTTCAGCGGTTGCAGCAGCAGCGTCGGTTGCAGCAGCGTCAGCGCCTTCTACAGCAGCGTCAGCAGTTTCGGTGGTTGCTTCTGCGGTTGCGTCAGCAGCTTCGGTGGTTGCTTCTTCAGCGCCCGAGCATGCAGCCAGGCCGAGCGAAGCGGCGAGAACGAGAGATACAGCAATTTTCTTCATTTGGGAAAACCCCCTAGCAAAACTTATTGAAAACCTGACAGGCACAATGCACGAATGCAAATATGACTGCGGTTTGCTCCTCTAGCCGCTTCAATTTTTCATGGCAATCGGGTTTTTGCGACTTGTGCGGCGAGCACCACTATATTTGGGGTAAACTCTACCTTTAAGGTAGAAAACATGGCGAATTTGAGCCAATTGACAACATATAAAGATTTCTTTATATGCCTGTCTTGTGATCGATTTACTCAACATTATGCGCGCTCTTGCGGATCCGACGCGGTTGCGAATCGTGTTTTTGATACTTCGGCTCGAACTTTCTGTTGGTGAATTGGTGCAGATTCTGGGTCAAAGTCAGCCCCGTGTTTCTCGGCACATCCGCATTTTGGACGAGGCCGGAATATTGGAACGCCGAAAAGAAGGGAGTTGGGTATTTATGCGGCCCGGCAGTGTCTTGAGTGAGGGCAGACTGTCTCCGCTCTTTGCAGATGTCGATATCACCCAAGCAAAGTCCTTTCAGCGCGATCTGCTTAAACTTGAAGAAGTAAGAGCGGCGCGCACGGCAACTGCAGCTGCCTATTTTTCGGCACATGCGGAAGAGTGGGACTCGCTACGTTCATTACATGTTGCTGAATCAGAAGTCGAAGACGCCATTCACAGAATTCTCTCGACTGCTCCGATCGGTTGCGTGTTAGATGTAGGTACCGGAACTGGTCGCATGATGGAGCTTTTTGCAAGCGATGCAAAATCCTTTGTCGCGCTGGACAGCAGTACTGAAATGTTGCGGATCGCCCGAGCAAAGTTGGGTAATCTGGATAGCGCTGTTGCAGCGAATGTGGACTTCATGCTCGGCGATTTCAATGCGCTGCCGTTCAACGATTGGGTGTTTGATACGATCATCTTTCATCAGGTCCTGCATTATGCGCAGCACCCTGAAGGAGTCATAGCGGAAGCGTGCCGAGTCCTCGCACCCAAGGGTCGTCTCGTCATTGTCGACTTTGCAGCGCACGACCGCGAAGAATTACGCACCGTCCATGCGCATGCCCGACTTGGTTTTGCCGATGATCTTATCGTTAAAGCTTTTCAGGCGAACAATGTGCATCTAGCGCACCAGCTCGCGTTGGATGGCGGCACGCTCGCGGTCAAAGTCTGGATGGGCCAGAAACAGGCACAGGCTGCAACCACACAGAATAGCAAATTAAGGATAGTTGCATGATTTTCCCTCTTGCGCAGATGCAGGAAGCTAGCCGTGCGCTGGCGGACCCTCTTTTTGCGGGTCTGCCCGGCGATTGTGAAATCAGTTTCGAATTTTTTCCGCCAAAAACGGAAAAGATGGAAGAACAGCTATGGGACTCGGTCGTAACTTTGGCGCCGCTGGCCCCGCGTTTTGTGTCGGTGACCTATGGTGCCGGGGGTTCAACTCGGGAGCGCACCCACAGCACGGTTGCACGCATCGCCCGTGAAACAAGCATTCCTGCTGCTGCCCATTTGACATGCGTCGAAGCAACTAAAGGCGAGATATCCGAAGTTGCCCATGCCTATTGGGAAGCAGGAGTACGCCATATCGTAGCTCTGCGTGGTGATTCGCCGACGGCCGATGGAAGATTCACGCCTCATCCGGATGGCTATTCCAGCGCAGCGGAACTTGTCGAAGGCCTGCAAAAAATTCATCCGTTCGAAATTTCCGTCAGCGCTTATCCTGAAACTCACCCGGAAGCCGCCTCGGCCGCCACCGATATCGATTTCCTGAAGCGTAAGTTGGATGCAGGTGCCAGCCGGGCGATCACCCAATTCTTCTTTGAACCAGAGACCTTTTTCCGCTTCCGCGACGCTGTTGCCGCAGCAGGAATCACTGCCGAGATAGTGCCCGGTATTATGCCCGTATCCAATTTTGCGGCAATCACACGCATGTCCAACATGACCGGAACCGCCATACCTGCATGGATGGCGCATTTGTTCGAAGGGTTGGACGACCATCCGCCCGCCCGTCAGTTAGTCGCCGCCACCGTCGCGGCCGAAATGTGCCGCCGCTTATATGCCGGCGGGGTTCGCGATTTCCACTTTTACACGCTCAATCGTGCGGAATTGTCCTACGCAATCTGCCATCTGCTCGGAAAACGTCCGGTGTCTGCAGCGCAGGACAAGGCGGCATGAGCGCGCGTGATGCATTCCGCGCACGGGCGGACAAGCAGATACTCGTTTTTGATGGCGGCTATGGAACAGCCATCCAAGGTTACAAGCTTACTGAAGCGGATTACCGGGGCAATCTTGAACTAACGCACGATCAGAAGGGTAATAATGATCTGCTATCGATAACCCGCCCCGACATCGTTAGGGCTATTCATAGCGCCTATCTGGAAGCGGGTGCCGACATGATCGAAACCAATACCTTCAGCGCAACCCGAATCAGCATGGCAGATTATGGCTGCAAACATCTGGTGCGGCAACTGAACCTTGAATCTGCAAAGCTGGCGCGAGCGTGCTGCGACGAATTTGAAGCGAGGGATGGCAAGCGTCGATTCGTAGCCGGTTCGATCGGCCCGACAAACAAGACATTATCGCTGTCGCCAGATGTTAATGACCCCGGATTTCGGGAGATTGATTTCGACTATCTGAAAAATGTCTATCGCGAGCAGTGCGATGCCTTGATTGAAGGCGGCGTCGATTTCCTGCTGATTGAAACGATATTTGATACATTGAACGCCAAATGTGCCGCAATGGCGGCGCAGGAGGCAGCCGACGCCTGCGGACGTGATGTCCCTTTGATGATCTCTATGACCATCACCGATATGGCGGGCCGCAACCTGTCGGGTCATACGGTCGAGGCGTTCTGGGCCGCGATCCGGCATGTAAAGCCGCTAACAGTCGGCTTGAACTGCTCTTTCGGCGCCGACTTGTTGCGGCCGCATCTGGCGGCTCTGGCAAAGCAGGCCGACGTCCTTATCATGGCTTATCCCAACGCGGGATTGCCGAACGAGCTTGGCCAATATGACGAACTTCCCGCCGAAACCGCGACTTTGATCGAAGCATGGCTTGACGACGGTCTGGTCAATGTGGTCGGCGGATGTTGCGGCACAACGCCCGCGCACATTGCCGCCATAGCCAAGGCCGTCGAAGATCGTGCACCAAGACAAATTCCGCAGCCCCCCGTCTTGACCAGATTAGCTGGTCTCGAACCGTTCATCATGGCTGCCTGAACTAGAAAAGAAATCATGACCCCGTCCTCCTCCCGGTTCGTCAATATCGGCGAACGCACCAATGTTACTGGCAGCGCCAAGTTCAAAAAATTGATCCTCGCTGGCGATTATGAAGCCGCCGTCGAAGTGGCGCGCGATCAGGTCGAAAATGGCGCCCAGATTATCGACATCAATATGGATGAAGGTCTGCTCGACGCGCATGAAGCGATGACGACGTTTATCAAGCGGATCGCAGCCGAACCTGACATTGCGCGCGTGCCACTGATGATCGATAGTTCAAAATGGAGTGTGATCGAGGCGGGTCTCAAATGCGTTTCGGGCAAGCCCATCGTCAACTCGATTTCAATGAAAGAGGGCGAAGAGCAGTTCCTACAGCATGCGCGCCTGTGCATGGCCTATGGCGCCGCAGTTGTGGTGATGGCCTTTGATGAAAAGGGCCAGGCAGATACCAAGGAGCGCAAGGTCGAAATCTGCAAGCGGGCCTATGACCTATTGGTCGGCATCGGCTTTCCGCCCGAGGATATCATTTTCGACCCCAATATCTTTGCCGTTGCCACCGGTATTGAAGAGCATAATAATTACGGGGTCGACTTCATCGAAGCGGTAAAGGAGCTGCGGGTCTTGTGTCCGCACGCCCATTATTCGGGCGGTCTTTCGAACCTGTCCTTCTCCTTCCGGGGTAATGAGCCTGTCCGCCGGGCAATGCATTCGATCTTTCTCTACCACGCGATCCCGGCAGGACTGGACATGGCGATTGTCAATGCCGGCCAGCTCGACATTTACGATGATATTGACCCAGCGCTGCGCGTTGCGTGCGAAGATGTCATACTTAACCGCGATGCCGATGCGACCGAGCGGCTGATCTCTCTGGCCGAAAAATACCGCGGCACCGATGTGGCGCAGGAAAAGGCCGAAGCCGAATGGCGCGGCTGGCCGGTTACAAAGCGGCTCGAACATGCACTGGTCAAAGGGATCGACGCCCATATCGTTGACGACACCGAAGAGGCGCGTCTGGCCATCAAACGGGCTGGCGGCCGCCCGATCGAGGTCATCGAAGGTCCGCTGATGGACGGTATGAATGTTGTCGGCGACCTGTTCGGTTCCGGCAAAATGTTCCTGCCGCAGGTCGTCAAATCGGCGCGCGTCATGAAAAAGGCAGTGGCGCATCTTTTCCCTTATATCGAGGCCGAGAAGGACGAGAATTCCAAGGGCAAGGGCAAGATCATCATGGCGACCGTAAAGGGTGACGTCCATGATATCGGTAAGAATATCGTCGGCGTCGTCCTGCAGTGCAACGGGTTCGAGATTGTGGACCTGGGGGTCATGGTTCCCTGGTCAGAAATCCTGAAAGCCGCGGTCGAAAATGACGCCGATATGATCGGTCTTTCAGGGCTTATCACGCCGTCGCTGGACGAGATGGTCACGGTCGCCGAGGAAATGCAAAAGGCGGGTATGACCATGCCGCTGATGATCGGCGGGGCGACCACGTCCAAGACCCACACCGCGCTGCGTATCGAGCCGGTCTATTCCGGTCCGGTCATTCATGTTCTCGATGCCTCCCGCGCGGTGGGTGTTGCCGGAACTCTTGTCAGCGACACCATGGCCGACAAATTCGTTGCCGAAACGCGTGCCGAATATAGCCATATCCGCGATGCGCGTGCGGGTAAGACCGCCAAGCCTTTGGCGACGCTGGATGAAGCGCGTGCCAATGGGTTTGAAATCGACGAAAGCCTGAAGCCTGCCCCGCCGCGTCAACCGGGCGTCCATGTCTTTGATGACTGGGACCTGGTCGATCTGCGGGACTATATCGACTGGACACCTTTTTTCCGGGCGTGGGAATTGCACGGCACCTATCCGTCGATATTGACCGATGAGGTTGTCGGCGAAAGCGCCACCAACCTGTTCAAAGATGCGCAAGCCATGCTGGACAGCATCATCAATGAAAAATGGTTGCGGGCAAAAGGCGTTGCCGGGCTTTGGCCCTGTTGGCGCGATGGCGATGATGTCGTCGTCTATTGCGAAAACACCGAAGAGCACATCCGTCTGCCATTCCTGCGGCAGCAAATTGCCAAGCGGGAGGGCAAGGCCAATATGTGCCTTGCGGATTTCATCAGCCCGGACGGCGACTGGATCGGCGGCTTCGCGGTAACGACGGGCCATGGCATCGGCACCAAGCTTGCCGAATTCAAAGCCCATATCGACGATTATTCCGACATCATGCTGAAGGCGTTGGCTGACCGCTTGGCCGAGGCATTTGCCGAGCGGATGCATCTGCATGTCCGTAAAGAATTATGGGGCTATGCGCCCGACGAGCAACTGACAAATGAGGCGCTGGTTCGGGAAGAGTATCGCGGAATACGGCCTGCGCCGGGCTATCCGGCCTGCCCTGACCATAGCCTCAAGCCCATTTTGTTCGACCTGCTGGATGCAACGCACAAGACCGGCATCACGCTGACCGAAAGCTTTGCAATGTTGCCAACAGCAGCCGTCAGCGGCTTCTACTTTGGCCATCCGCAGGCCGAATATTTCGGCGTGGCGCGCATCGGCGAAGACCAAGTGACCGAATATGCGGCGCGCCGCGGTGTCGATATGGAAACGGCGACACGCTGGTTGCGGCCTAACCTCAATATCTAAAGGCGGCGCTGTCCCCCAAAGGGACGGCGTCCCGTCGCCTTGGTTAACCGGCTGGTTCAGCAGGGCCGTCTCGGATAAGAGGCATAGACTATGCGAAAAACCCAGCTTCTGCTCATCAGCCTGCTCAGCGCAGTTCCAGCCTCGGCACAGTCGTCCGCACCGTTCCAGAATGCCGAAACCGGCCGGAGCTACACGACCTTGCAAAAAGCCGTGGATTCGATCGGCGCCGATGAAGGAACCATTATCGTCGCGCCGGGCAGCTATCGGCAATGCGCCATCCAGACGGCGGGTGTTATCGCGTTCCGCGCTGCGGTTCCGGGGCAAGTTGTGTTTGACGGCGCGACCTGTGAAGGCAAGGCCGCGCTTGTGCTGCGCGGGCAGGCCGCAAGTGTCGATGGCATCATTTTCCAGAACATGCGCGTGCCCGATGCCAATGGTGCGGGGATACGGCTGGAAAAAGGCGACCTCACCGTCACGCGTGCCATCTTCCGGAATAGCGAACAGGGCATCCTGACTGCGGAGGACCGTTCGGCCTCGATCCGCATCGACCAGTCGACCTTTTCCGGATTGGGGCGTTGCGACCGCGGGCTGAGCTGCGCGCACAGCATATACATTGGTGGCTATGGGTCGCTAACGGTGACCAACAGCCGCTTTGAACGCGGCAATGGCGGGCATTATGTCAAAAGCCGGGCGGCGCGGGTGACCATCAGCGATAATGCCTTTGACGACACGCGTGGCAAGGAAACCAATTATATGATCGATCTGCCCAACGGCGCTACCGGCAGCATCGTCCGCAATATTTTCGTGCAAGGGGCGAGCAAGGAGAATTACAGCGCCTTCATCACCGTCGCACCCGAAGGCCGTCAGCAGACAAGCACTGGCCTCGCCATCAATGCCAATGAAGCCAGCATCGCCCCCGGGGTGGATCGGCAAACAACTTTTCTAGCCGACTGGTCGGGTGATCGTATCGCATTGGGTGGCAACCGGCTGGGCCGCGGACTGAAGCCGTTCGAACGTCGTTGAACCTAAATATACAAAAGATACGCAAACGCGGTGCGAAACTGTATCCTTTGTCGCTTTAAGTTAACGGATGATCGGGCGGTTAAGTAAGGATATTCAACAGTTCAAAGAGCCGCTTCCTGCCCTTCGGCAGGCGCAGTCTTGCTGCAAAATCTTATCCTACATTGCAACCTTGTGCATGAAGCTGCCCTTGCGCCGTTGCGCAAGGCGAAGCCGCCTTACCGGCCCTGGGCGCGCCACCTTCTGACGACACGTTCCAGTATCTCGCTTTCGCCACCGGTTTCCTGCCACAACTGGCTGAACAGCGGGTCTTCCGATGCCGGGCGCTTTTCTTCTTCGAGATTGTCGAGGGCGACGCGGATGGGAATGCTCACACCTTCACCGCAAATGATGCATTCGCGGTTGCGCAGCGCCGGGATGGAATCCAGGAAGCCGCGCGCACCTTCGGGCATGGCGGCGCGGACAAAGGCCTGGTCGCGGTCGTTGTTGAGACGCATCGAGATGATCGTGCCGCACTGCGACAACACACCTTCGGCCAAGTCGGACGGACGCTGCGTGATGAGACCCAGCGACACGCCATATTTACGGCCTTCCTTGGCGATCCGTTCCAGGATCGAGCGTACGGCGCTCGCTTTGGACACGCGGTCGGACGGAATGTACCGGTGGGCTTCTTCGCAGACCAGCAGGATGGGGCGCTGCGGTTCGTTGCGCGACCAGATGGCATAATCAAAGACAAGGCGCGACAAAACGGCGACCACGGTTGACGTAATGTCGGACGGAACGCCCGATACGTCGATGATCGAAATCGGCTTGCCGCCCGATGGCAGACGGAAAATCTTGCCGACAAAATCGGCCATGGTGTCACCCACCAACATGCCGGAAAACATGAAGTTATAGCGCGGATCGGCCTTCAGCTCTTCGATCTTGCCCTTCAAACGCATGAACGGCGCACTGTTCGTCGCCTTGTCCAATTTGCCCATTTCGGTCTGAATGATGTTGGTCAGGTCCGACAGCAAATAGGGGATCGGGGCATCGACGGTCAGCTTGCCGATGCTTTCGGCAATCCGGTTCTTTGAACGGGCCTGCAACAGACAGCGCGCCAAAATGTCGCTGTCGATTTGGCGGTCGTCGCCGGAGGATGTGATGAAGACTTCGCAATGTTCGGCAAAGTTCATCATCCAATAAGGCATGGCAAGGTTGTTGACGTCGAACAGTGCGCCATTGCCCTTGAACGCGGCGGAATATTCGCCGTGCGGGTCGATCATGACGATATGGCCTTCGGGCGCGATATCGCAAATTTTATGCAGGATCAGGGCCGCGCTGGTGGACTTACCGGTACCGGTCGATCCCAGAAGTGCGAAATGCTTGCCGAGCATCGCGTCGACATAGAGCGCGCCGCGAATATCCTTGGTCGGGAAAACCGTGCCGATTTCAACATGTGCGCGGGCATCGGCGGCATATACCTGCTTCATATCCGAACTCGAGACAGCGTAAACTTCGCTGCCCGGAACGGGATAGCGGGTCACACCACGGCGGAAGTTATAGATTTTCCCCGTCAGTTTTTCTTCATCACCTTCGCCGAGGAAATCCACGGCGGCCATGATGACGCCCTGTTCGCGCTCGTGCAGTTTCTGGGTCCGGATACTGGCCAGCAGCCAGGTGCTGCCGACGCGGATCTTGATCTGGCTGCCGACTTGTCCGGCCATGGCGATGCTGGGATCGCTATGCGTCATCAGCTCATTGAGTACGCTGGCATCAAGCGTGACCTGCGAACTGGACCCTGCAATTTCCATCACGAAGCCGATATGGTGCAATGCCGGACCACTGGTTGGGACGTGAGTGGCGGCCTCGCGGGCTGCCGGAGCCATTGCGACGGGGCCTGCTTGCGTCGTTGACATGCCCCCGCTGTCGAGGGGTTGCGCCGATGAGAACTGGTGATTTCCGCTAATATCCATGGTCGAACTGCCCTTTATGATCGGGCCGACTGTAGAGCGAGAAAGTAAAGATTTATTTACTATCGGGCCCCGCACTTTTTGCGGATTTGGCCAAACCAGGCCGCATCAGATGCGTTGGAAGATATAGCCTGCAAACCAGCCTAGCAGCAGCGACACCAGGACCGCCATGGCCCCATAAAACAGGGAATAATCCTGCGCTAATATGGTGACCAGTTGTTCAAATCCCGTCTTGCGCACGTGCACCTCGACATTGTCATCGGCCACGATTACACGCCCGTTCCGGATTAGCAACGTTTCGGCGACATAAGTGCCGACGGGAACACTGGACGGGATTTTCAGGCGGGCGCGATAGAGCACCTGATCCGTGATTTCGACCGATCCCGCCTCTTGAAGAAACAACCCGTTGCGCTGTTTCAATTCAACAAGGCCATTGCTGAAACGGCGCTGTTCTTTCGCGTCCACTTCCCCGCTGGGGGACAATTGCAGCTTGTCGAGGCCGAGTTCGTAAATGGCGGCGGTTTTGCTGTCGACAATGTTCCGCAAAGGACGGGAGGACGCAATAGCATAATAGACCGGAACCGACCGGAAATCGCTGCTGTCCGCGTTAATCCAGATGCCGGCGATCTTCCGCTTTTCACGCAAGGTGATCGGCCGGGCCGGGCCGCGTAACACCACGGCGACGTCGACCTGACCTTCGGGTGCAACGCCGCGTGGATAGATGATAGCCCCGAAAAGCAGAAGTTCGGCCCCGGTAAAGCCGGACTGGATGTTGATCTGCCGCTGCGACACATCGGGCACCAATTTGGGTACCGCCTGCGCCGAAAGCGAGAGGGGCAGGAACATCAACGCTAGCGCCACGATCCATTTCATAGCGCCTGCACCGTATAAATCTCATCGGGCCGCCATCCCAGACCCAGTGCCATGCGAAGCGCGACGAGCAGGACGATCGCCGCCAGTAAAAGCCGGAGATAATCGGGCCGCATACGCTGCGCCAGACGGGCGCCGATCTGCGCACCGGTGACGCTGCCGATCAGCAAAAAGACAGCAAGGACGATATCCACTGCCTTGGTGGTCAGGCTGTGCATCATGGTCGATGCCATGGTGACGAACAATATCTGGAACAGCGATGTGCCGACCACCACCTGCGCCCCCATGCCCAACAGGTAGAGCATTGCAGGAACCATGATAAAGCCACCGCCGACGCCGAGCAGCATGGTCATGATGCCGGTTATAAAGCCCAGGATCAGCGGAGCCAGCGGCGAGATGTAGAGCCCTGAACGGTAAAAACGCCACCGCATCGGCAGGCTGGCAACGAGCGGATGGTGGCGGCGTTTGGCGGCAGGGCGGGGTTTGCCGGCACGCACCGCCAGCACACTTCCCAGACTTTCCTTTGCCATCAGTCCGCCGATGCTACCCAGCATGACGACATAGAGAATATTGATGACGGTATCGATTTGTCCCAGCGCCTCCAATATCTCGAATATTGCGGCCCCGGCGGCTGTCCCGAACATGCCGCCGACTACGAGCACCGCGCCCATCTGAAAGTCGACACCGCCGCGTTTCATATGTGCGAAGACACCTGAAACACTTGCTCCGGTCACCTGCGTGGATGCAGATGCCGCCGCGACCGTGGGTGGAATGCCGTAAAAGATCAGCAGCGGCGTGGTCAGGAAACCGCCGCCAACGCCAAACATTCCCGACAGCATGCCGACCGCACCACCCAGCAGGATGATGACAAGGGCATTGACGGACAAATTGGCGATGGGAAGATAGATATCCATTTGTGATGGCGGAGACCCTAACCCGTTTTGGACCGGGGATAAAGACCGCCGCTCAGAAACTGGTGGACAATGTCATCGCCGGTCCGCTGGCGGGTGCAGCATCGCCCGTAATGCGGATGCGCCAATCGGCGCTCAGCCGCAGATTTGTTCTGGCGATTACGATGTCGGTGCGCACCGTCGGGCCGACATCAATCCGGAACACACCGCTTTGGCCGCCGCCCCACAGGCCGGCTCCGGCCCGCGCTGTGCCTGTTCGATATTGAACAAATTTGCGGTCCGCTTGCGCGGAAAAATCGAAAAAGGGACCAGCCGCAGAACCCGAAACTATTCCGGCCTGCGCATAGGCATCCATCCGAAAGGCACGCGGCAGGGCAAGCGATGTGCCCCCTGCAAGGTAAGCGGCATTGGCATCGGCGCGTGCCGACCGGAAACGGCGTTCAACCGAAAGCGAAACGGGCAAATGAGGCAGCGGATGCCAGCGGACACCGGCGGCAAGCTCACGGTCGGGCGTTCTGCCATGCGCAATCGCCCCGCGCACCAAAAGGGCGATGCGGGACATGTCGCGGTCTCTGCGCGGGGGAACAATATCCCATGTCGCGACAAATCCGCTCTGGCTGCCGCCATATTGCGCGCCGGGAGCGGTCAGACCTGAAGCGGATGCCTTGCGGAAAAAGCTGTAGCCGTAGACATGCAGCGCGCGTGGCTGCTCTACCTGTGTACTCCCCGATGGCGCGGTGGGAGCGAATGATGTCGGGGGGCTTTGCCATGGGGTTGTTGCTTGTGCCGTTATCAACGCTGTCGATGGCGGGATGATATGCGCCGACATCGGTGACAAGGCCGAGATCGGTGTGACCGGCGGGCGATGCCCTACAGATCGGGCTATGCGCTCCGGAGAGGGTGTAGGCGCGGCACGGTGGAGCAGTTGCGGGGTTGTCGTCGGTGGCGACTGTGCAGCCACCGCCTTGGGTTTAGGCGCTTGCTGCGGCGCGGGAACGGATTGCACGGTCATGATCCGGCCCGCACACCAGAACCCGGCCAACAGGGCCAGAAATCCGAACTGACGTCCGCGCATGTCAGACCTGCGAATGTTGCGGCACGGGGACGACCAGATGCTCGGTCTTGTCCCATGAAAGCGGTGCGCCGAGGCAGTGGCGCAGATAGCCAAAAGCGGCTTTGCGGGCCGACAATATGGCTATCATATTGCCCACCAGACTGCGCGGCAGCGAGAGCATGGCCTCGGCAGGGCCATAGACCGAAGCCACAAAAGCGGCACGGATGGCCAGCCGCCAGAAAAGGAAAAGGGAATTCAGGATCAGCAGCGATGTCAGCGAAGCCGAGATCGGCTCTGGTTCAAGATAATGCGGCTTCCCCAGTAACGTCGTGAAGCCTGTCACCGCCATTCCCAGATAAGCGGCAAGCATTACCGCTGCAGCAAAAATTGAGCGCCGGTCGTGCAACAACATCCATTTCTGGGCCAGGCCGCCATGCCAGCCCAGCCGGTCCCAACCGGCAAAGGCGATGCCGGTTAGCCATCGTGTCTTCTGCCGGACGGATGTCGACAAGGTGGCCGGAAAGCAGGATCGAGTTCCAATCAATTCCTCGTCATGCCCGCGTACGCGGGCCATGGTCGTCCGGCCGCCCAGCCTGCCGATTGCCAGCCCCAGTTCATAATCCTCGGTCAGGCTGCTCGGGTCGAATGGCTGGCCACCGGCTTGTTGTGCGATGCGTGGGAGCATGGCCCGGTCAATGGCACAGCCTACCCCTGCAAGCGGGAGATGCGCGCCAAGGGCCTGCCGCACGACCATGGTCTTGCCATGCGATTCAGCAAATTCGTCGCAATAATGGCCGCTTACCCAGCGCGATCCGGGGGCCCGCACGGGGATCACGGGCAGTTGCACGGCGGCATAGTGCGGGATCAGACGATGGAACAGGTCAAGCTCTTCCGGGTGCACGGCGTCTTCTGCGTCGTGCAGGACGATGGCCTTTGTGCTGAAACCTTCCGCAATTTCATCGGCCAATAGCGCAGCCCAAAGATGATTGAGGCAGTCGGCCTTCGTCGTCGGCCCTTTATGCGGCAGCAACACGGGACGGATCTGAGGCGCGGTTCGCGCAACCTCCAGAGTACGGAAAACCGAATCCCGGTCATTGGGATAGCATCCCACATAAATGCGAAAGCGGCATGGGCTGTCTCTCCAAGCGGTGAGGCAATGCAGCAGCATCGTCCCGATAACAGCCTCCTCGGCCCATGCGGGAACGAAGATGGCCATCAACGATCCATGGTCATCCAACGGCGCGACACGGTCCTCTTGCCTGCCGGACCGGCGCAGGAACGACCGCATCCGGTGCCCGAACCATAGCAGGTCAATGCACAGATCGTCGACTGCGCCGACCAGAAACCAGAAGGCACCGAACAGTAGCAGTTCATGTTGGAGATTCTGTATCCAGTGGAAAAGCTGCGTCATGTGTCTTTGCCCTTTTCCGTCGACGGACCCGGAGAACGCCCAACATCCGGCCGTGCCATGTCCAGCCATGTGCCTGCCACCATCACGCCGAGGATCGGAATGCTCCAGAACGATAGCAGAGCTTGATAGGCGACGGGCACAATGTCCGGGATCCACAGGGTAGCGACATGGGTCGCGACCGCCACGATCTGGAACCCGGTTGCCCAGATCGGCCAATAGCGGCTGCTGTTACAGGCCAAAAGGACGAGGGCAATCAGGCATGCGGCATCCGTCGCAAAAACGGCGTAGGAGGTGCTTGCCCAATCCGGTTTTGCCGCTGTGCCAAGCGCCGTGAAAAATGTCGCGGCAGCAAATATCACGGCGCCAGCACGTCCCGTGCGACCGCCGAACCGCGCGGCATATGCAAGACACAGAAAGAGGCCGCCCAGAAATGTTGCCTGCAATATGTCCATGGGCCGGAAACGGGACGCGGTTCGGCTGGCTTAGTTGCCGACCACGTGCAGACCGGCGGGCGTGGTCAGGGGGCCGGTTCCGACACAGCCGAAATTGGTTTCCTTCAAGTTGCTCTTGCTTTGCGCGATGGCAATTTCGCGGTGGGCACGAACAAAGCCTTCACGCGCATCGACCATTTTCACCAAGCCTGTCGTTATCTTCTCAATGGCCGCCTGCGTTTCTGCCGGCGCGGCATCCGATGACCGGCAGGTGTTGATGACCGAACAGGTCAGCGCCGCCAGATCGGCAAGTGCGGCGTCGATCGCGCCATGTGCGGACCGGATATCGGCGGCAAGTTGCTGCGCAGACCGGACGTCATATTTCACCATGAACATTCTCCCTTCTCATGCTCGCCACCGCAGCACCCGCTGGAGACGTCCTATCGGAACAAACGGAGTGTTCCAGTCAGGATGATGACGACCAAAGCAATCAGGAGGGTGCTGAAAAATGCGATGTTGAGCGATTGAACCAATATTTCCCTTTTCGGCAGATGATGCCGTTTCCCCCCGATGGGCGGCACGGATATCCGCGCTGCAGCAACGGCAAATATCCCTGTCCTCCCCTTGGGCGGCAGGTTCGGGATATGAACTTCACCCTGCGCGGCAATATCGGACGGTTCGTATACGAATGGCTCGGATAGACATTCCTGTTCCATGGTCATGAAAATGCGGACGGCATCTTTCCGGCTGTGCGCATTCAGCTTTCGCCGGGCCGAATCCAGCCGCTGGTCGACGGTGAAATGGGAGATACCGAGTTTGCGGGCGATTTCCTTGGATGTCAGATGCTGACCCACAAGGCGGAGGCATTGTTTCTGCCCATCGGTCAATTCGGCGAGGGAAGAGGACGTCACCGCGGTGATCCTCTTGTGTAAAAAGGGAGGAGTCTCATGAATTTAACCGCTGGAACCATATTTAACATAGCTAAACTATGTAAAAGCAGGAAGGCAAGGAAATTGCGTGATTCTGGCCGATTTGCTTGCCAAGCAGGGGCGGGAATTGCATAGGCAGAGGCAGTGACAAAGCGCGATCAAAAGAGCAGCGGGCGTTCCGCACTGCGCGAGTTTCTCGCCAGCGAAGCTGCCGGCGGGATATTGCTGATGGTGGCGGCTGCGTTGGCGATGCTTGTTGCCAATACCGCCTTTGCCAAGGATTATTTCCATCTCATCCATGCCGTTGTCGGCCCGGAGCTGACGCCCAAGCTGGGCCCGATGACGGTCCATTTGTGGATTAATGACGGACTGATGGCGATTTTCTTCCTGCTGGTCGGTTTGGAAATCAAACGTGAATTTGTCGACGGGCATCTGGCAACCTGGGCGGATCGCCGACTACCCGTTATCTCTGCCGCAGCCGGCATGATTGTCCCAGCGGCAATCTATCTCGGCTTTGCGGGAAGCGACCCGCAGCTCGTGCGCGGTTGGGCAATTCCGGCGGCGACCGATATCGCCTTTGCCATTGGCGTGCTTGCCCTTTTGGGTAGTCGGGCACCTGCTTCTCTCAAACTGTTTCTGACGACCGTGGCGATTGTCGATGACATGGGCGCGGTGGCGATCATTGCGCTATTTTATACCGCCGAGTTGAACCTGACGGCGCTTATAGCCGCCCTCATTTTGTGGCTGGCCATGCTGGCGCTCAACCGGTTCAAGGTGAATGCGCTATGGCCCTATCTGATCCTCGCGGCTTTGCTGTGGTACGCCACCTTGCTGTCCGGTGTGCATGCCACAATTGCGGGCGTTCTTGCCGCCTTCGCCATACCGTTCCGACGCACATTGGCCGCACCCGATGCAGAGGATTCCGCCTTGCACCGGCTGGAACATGCGCTGGCGAAACCGGTGGCTTTTGCGATTGTGCCGATATTCGGGTTCGCCAACGCCGGCGTTTCGCTCAATGACGTGACCCTTGCTTCGCTTATGGCACCCTTGCCTTTGGGCATCGCCCTTGGCCTATTCGTCGGTAAGCAATTGGGCATATTTGGCAGCGTGTGGGTGGCGGTAAAGCTGGGGATTGCCATGCGCCCGAAGGATGCAAACTGGAAGCAGGTCTATGGTGTCGCCTTGCTGTGCGGCATCGGTTTCACGATGAGCCTCTTTATCGGCGGCCTCGCCTTTACTGATCCCGCCCAAGAAGATGCGGTTAAAATCGGTGTGTTGATGGGCTCGCTTTTGTCGGCCATCTGCGGCTACGCCCTGTTGCGCTTCGCGGCCCCCAAATTCAGCAAATCCGGAGAATCCGAATGAAATATCGCGCCCTGCTTCTGCCGCTGACGCTGGTCATTCCGGCATGCGCCTCCACTAGCACCCAGCCGATTGCGTCACCCGTAGCGACCAGCACTGCCATTAGCGAAATCGCGGATGCCTATATCAAACTAACATTGGAAGCCGGGACGCATGAGGCGGAATATGTCGATGCCTATTATGGCCCAGCCGCCCTTCAGGAGGCGGCGAAGGCTAACCCGCGGAGTCTTGATGGCTTGTTGGCCGACGCGCGTGCGTTGATCGTGAAAATCGATCAGGCTTTGCCGTCCAGCAAGAGCGACGCCGAACGTCGCCGGGCCGTTGCGCTGCGGGGAATGCTGGTCGCGGCGGAAACGCGTCTACAGATGCTGCAAGGAAAGAAGTTCCGGTTCAATGATGAAGCCAAGGGACAATTTGCGACCATTCCCGATCTCAAGCCTCTTGCGCATTATGACGCGCTTTTGGCCGATCTGGAAAAGCTGATCCCCGGAGAAGGGACCTTGGCGTCGCGTGTCGATGCATTCAATGACCGCTACATTATCCCGAAAGACAAGCTGCAGCCGGTGTTCGACGCTGCAATTGCCGAATGCAAGCGTCGTACAGCGCAGCACATCGCTTTGCCCACGGGCGAAACTTTCACGATGGAGTTTGTGACTGGCAAGACATGGTCGGGCTATAATTATTACAAGGGCAATTATAAGAGCCTGATTCAGATCAACACCGACCTGCCCATCCGGATCAGCCGTGCCGTCGACCTTGGCTGTCACGAAGGATATCCAGGCCACCATGTGCTCAATTTACTGGTCGAAGAACGTTTGGCCCGTGCCAAAGGCTGGCACGAATATGAGGTAAATCCCCTCTACAGCCCGACCAGCGTTTTATCCGAAGGCAGCGCCAATTATGGCATTGATCTGGCTTTTCCGGGGCCGGAACGTTTGGCGTTTGAACGCGATGTCCTGTATCCTCTCGCCGGTCTTGACCCCACAACGGCCGAAGCCTTTTGGAAGATGCAACAAATGACCGAAGCCTTGTCCGGCGCGCGGCTAACCATCGCCAAAATGTATCTTGATGGAGAGATAGATCGCACCCAAGCCTTGGGTCTCACCCAGAAATATCTGCTGCTCTCGCCCGCCCGGGCCGAACAGTCCGTGGGCTTCACCGACCATTATCGCAGCTATGTTATCAACTATGGCTGGGGTAAAGATCTGGTGCGCAACTATGTCGAGCGGGGAAATCCGGACTCGGAAACACGCTGGCAACGGATGGAAAAGATCTTGAGCGAACCGACGCAACCTGCAGACTTGCTGCCTTAGCACGTCAAGAAGAGGTGTCGCCGGATCCCCCACCGCCTTCCTCAACCTTCACGCTCTGCGAAATCAGGTTGGCGGTTCCGAAGATGGTCATGAAGCTGATATCGGTTGCATCACGTCCGACAGCAATGCGAACCAGATGCTCTTCCGGCGCAAGGCGCGTCGGGTCAATCAGATGCCAGCGCCCCTCCAGATAGACTTCGACGACGGCGTGAAAATCGGGCGGATCTATGCCCAGACCATAGCAGGATACCATACGCGCAGGCACATCTACCGCGCGGGCAAAGGCGATGAGCAGATGAGCAAAATCGCGGCAGACTCCGCGATGCGAAATGAAGGTATCGGTCGCGGTCGACCCGGTGCCCGAAAAGCCCGGCGCATATTCGATATTCGTGTAAATCCAGTCCGCCATCTGCAGGATCCGGTCGCCTTTGCTTTTGCCGTCAAAGCGCGTGGTGACGAAATTTTCGTGCCGGTCGGACGGGCAATAGCGGCTGGGCATCAGATATTGGATATAGGCAGGCGGCAGTTCGGCATGTGGAACCGTATCCAGTCCGGCAATGGCCGTCGGCGCGCGATCGATGGCGACTGTTGCGGTATAGACAATGTCGATCCGCCCTTCCGCATGCAGCCATGTCCTGCGGCCAAGACCGTCCATCCCTTCTATCGTTGTCAACGGCGAACAATCGCCTTTGACCTTCAGGAGGTCGGTTAGCAAACGCTGGTCCGCCATAGGAATCGCCTCCACGGCAAGCAACACATCGGCGGCCTGTGGGAGATGGTAGTTAAGCGTGGCGGTGATCGCGAGAGTGGTCATGCGCCGCCCTTCGGGTATTTAATGTTGGCGCGCAAGGGGAGTCGACATAAGTAGACTATGATGCGCTCGTAAAGTCGAAGGCAATGCGGCAATGGGCTATTTGGAGCATGTTTATGATCGCTAGAACAATAGTTCAGATGCTTCTTGCGTCTTGGATTACGGGTGCCGTCGCCTTTTCAGTCGCACAGGCCCAGACTCAGCCTGTTGCCGTGGAAGCATTGCGCCCGACTTCGCAATGGAAGGTCGAATATGCGGAGCGCGAGTGTCGGCTGACCCGAAATTTTGGTACCGACCAGGACTTGATCCTGTTCCGGCTGGCGAGGGGTACATCATTCACGAATTACGATATCATGCTCGCAGGCATATCCATCCCGAAGCAGTCGACGGGCGTTGATATCGAGATCACCATCTCTCCCCAAAACTCTACGCAAAGTTTTAAGGGCGAAAATAGAGATATCCCAAACCGCAAAGAACGGATTCTGCGCTGGTATGATGGAGATCTGATACCCATTTTGGCCGGTCCCAAGAACCAGGAACTGTTTGTGACGTCGGATGAAAATTACCGCGTCAAACTCAAGATAGACGATTTTCCGGCGGCGCTCAAAGCGATGGAAACTTGCCATGACGATTTGTTGAAAGGTTGGGGGATTGATGGCCCGCAGATGCGATCTCTTGTGTCTTTAGCCGAACCGAGAATGAACCCTGAAGAATGGGCTAACATACTCGATTATCCCGATGACATGCTACGTGACGGGATTTCGGGTATTGTCTCCTTCAAGCTCGATATCGATGCAGCAGGATTGCCAACCAAATGCCTTGTGATCATTTCAAGCAAGACGCCGAAATTAGATCAACACACTTGCCGCCTCATGATGAAGCGCGCGAAATTTAAACCCGCAATTGCAGCTGATGGAACCGCAACGGCGTCGCACTATATCAACCGGGTTCGTTGGAGCCTGCCCGACTGAAACACGCGTCTACTGTTTTCGATCGCGGTTTGACTTGGATATTCTAAAATCAAGGAATCTGGAAGCGCACGCGATTGCGGTAAAAGGATGCGAGAGCTTTGCCATCGCGATCCAAGGCGGGCACAAATTGCGCACGGCGCATGACTGATTTGCAGACGGCTGCGTCGAACTCCTTGGGCCGGGTCGTGGACTGGATGTGGCAGGATGTTGCCTTGCCGTCTGCACCAACGCTCAGCCGGAATTCTATGATCGCAGGTTGCCCCGCCGAAAGCATGTTTAACGGATAGTCTGCGGCAACGATCCACTGGCCGGGATTGTTGGCAGGACGAACCGACCGGGTCAACGTCCTGTGCCGTTCCACATCAATCCCCCAGACCGTCATCAAATTGTCGATGCAGGTGTCGAGCGCTTTCAGCGGTCCGTTCATCGAACCGGTTTCGAGAATGACCTCGTTGCGCAGTGGTCGTCCGATTTTCAGAAAGCGCACCGCTTTTTTCCGCTCCGCGCTGATCGGCTCGACTATTCGGGGGTCTTCAGGCTTTGCACGGTCCAACCTTTGGCGCTCATCAAACGTCACCGGCCCGATCCGCTCTCCGCTCGAAAAGACGATCGCTGTTCGTTCGGCGAGATTGCCTTTGAAAAAGGCAAATTTCTGTTCACCTTCGGCGGGCCCGAATTGCACGGTCGCCTCACCTTGATCCAGCGAAACACGCATCGGCTTTCCCGCGAGGGTCAGGCGGAAGGATTCTTCCGGGCCGTAGCGGTCGAAAAAGGCATAGACCAAGTCATCGCCAGCCCCGAACTGCCGCGCCAGGCGGCAGCGGTCATCGGCATAGTCGACATGCCAGGCGGATGTCGGCTTTAAGGTTAGCGGCCCTTTGGGGGTGTCGGCCATGGCTGACGTGGCGTAAGCGAAAAGCACGAGCGAGGTGGAGATTTTTCGAAGCATAGCAAGAAGCTATCGAAGTCGCGGGACAGGCGCAATAAAAAGGGGCGGCCATTTCTGGCCACCCCGTTCCATTTATCGCAAAACGCAAAAAATCAAAGTTTGCTGACCAACTCCGGTACCGCGGTATAGAGGTCGGCAACCAGACCGATGTCGGCGACCTGGAAGATGGGCGCATCTTCATCCTTGTTGATCGCGACAATAACCTTGGAGTCCTTCATACCCGCCAGATGTTGGATCGCGCCGGAGATGCCGACAGCGATATAGACTTCGGGGGCGACGATCTTGCCGGTTTGACCGACCTGATAGTCGTTGGGAACATAGCCTGCATCGACCGCAGCGCGGCTTGCACCGACGCCTGCGCCGAGCTTGTCGGCCAGCGGCAGGATGACTTCGTTGAAGGTCGCCGAGTCCTTGAGCGCACGGCCGCCCGACACGATGATCTTGGCCGATGTCAGTTCGGGGCGTTCCTGCTTGGCGATCTCGGCCGAGACAAAGGTCGAGATGCCGGCATCGCCGCTGCCCGATACGGCTTCGATCGCTGCCGACCCGCCGGTGGCGTCCGCCTTGGCAAAGGCAGTGCCGCGCACGGTGATGACCTTCTTGGCATCCGATGACTGCACAGTGGCAATCGCGTTGCCGGCGTAGATCGGACGGGTAAAGGTATCGGCGCTTTCGACCGAGAGTATATCGCTGATCTGCATCACGTCGAGCAGGGCAGCCACGCGCGGGGCGATGTTCTTGCCGTTCGAGGTTGCCGGAAAGACGAAGGCGTCATGATGATCAGCCAGGCTTGCAATCAGCGGCGCGACATTTTCGGCAAGCTGGTTGGCATAAGCCGCGTCGTCGGCGACATGGACCTTGGTGACGCCTGCAATCTTTGCAGCTTCTTCAGCCACGGCGCCGCAGCCGGAACCTGCGACTAGCGCATGGACTTCGCCCAGCTTGGCAGCGGCGGTTACCGCAGCCAGGGTTGCGTCCTTCACCGACGCATTGTCATGCTCTACAAAAACGAGGACGCTCATGCTGCTACTCCCATTTCCTTGAGTTTCGCGACCAGCGCGTCGACATCGGCAACCTTGATACCGGCGCTACGCACAGGCGGTTCGGTCACTTTCAATGTCTTTAGGCGCGGAGCCACGTCGACGCCATAATCGGCAGGGGTTTTCTGCGCGAGCGGCTTGGACTTTGCCTTCATGATGTTCGGCAACGACGCATAGCGCGGTTCGTTCAGGCGCAGGTCTGTGGTGACGATAGCCGGGGTCTTCAGGCTGACGGTCTCCAGTCCGCCGTCGACTTCGCGGGTTACGCTGACCGTATCGCCGCTGACTTCGACCTTGCTTGCAAAGGTGCCCTGCGGGCGTCCTGTCAACGCAGCCAGCATCTGGCCGGTCTGGTTGCTGTCGTCGTCAATCGCCTGCTTGCCCAAGATGACAAGGCCGGGCTGTTCTTCGTCCATGATCTTGGCGAGGATCTTGGCAACGCCCAAAGGCTCGACATCTTCAGCAACCACCAGGATCGCACGGTCGGCGCCCATGGCGAGTGCGGTGCGCAGCGTTTCCTGCGCCTTGTCCGGACCTACCGACACGGCAACAACCTCGGTCGCTACGCCCTTTTCGCGCAAACGAAGAGCTTCTTCGACCGCGATTTCGTCAAACGGGTTCATGCTCATTTTTACGTTCGCCAAGTCGACGCCGCTGCCATCGGGCTTTACCCGCGGCTTCACATTATAATCGATGACCCGCTTTACGGGGACGATGATTTTCATAGCTCATCCTTCCTTACCGACTCACATGACGAGTGAATGCCCGTCAAATCTGTTGCGCCTATGCTTGACGTTTACGTGAACGTCAAGTGGCCTCTTATCTTTCCTGTCAAATGCGCTTTGGCGCCGTTCAAGCTGCCTTGCGCACCTGCGTCACGATCTTCTCCGCTGCGTCACCCAGATCATTGGCCGAAACGATGGGAAGGCCGCTATTGGCGAGAATGTCTTTGCCCTGCTGCACATTGGTACCTTCGAGGCGGACGACCAGCGGAACCGAGAGGTTCACTTCCTTCGCGGCGGCGACGATGCCGTCCGCAATGATGTCGCATTTCATGATGCCGCCGAAGATATTGACGAGGATGCCCTTTACGGCCGGATCCTTCAGAATGATCTTGAACGCCGCCGTCACCTTTTCCTTGGAAGCGCCGCCACCAACGTCGAGGAAGTTGGCGGGGAATTCGCCGTTCAGCTTGATGATGTCCATCGTCGCCATGGCAAGGCCAGCGCCATTGACCATGCAGCCGATGTTTCCGTCGAGCTTGATATAAGCGAGGTCATATTCGGAAGCTTCGACCTCGGCGGGGTCTTCCTCGGTAAGGTCACGCAGTTCGGCCAGATCCTTGTGGCGGAACATGGCGTTGCCGTCGAAGCCGACCTTGGCGTCCAGAACCAGCAGTTCGTCGCCATTGGCGCCTTCGCACACGGCCAAGGGATTGATCTCGATCTGCTCGGCATCGGTGCCGATGAACGCAGCATAGAGACCAGCAAGAACGGTCTGCGCCTGCTTCGCCAGATCGCCGGTCAGGCCAAGCGCCTTGGCGACGCTGCGGCCATGATGTGGCATCAGGCCAGAAGCGGGATCGATGGTGATGGTGTGTATCTTTTCGGGCGTGTCATGTGCGACATCTTCGATGTTCATGCCGCCTTCGGTCGATGCGACCACGGCAATCCGGCTGGTGGCACGGTCAACGAGCAGCGCCAGATAGAATTCCTGCTTAATGTCGGCGCCATCGGTGATGTACAAACGGTTGACCTGTTTGCCCGCTTCGCCGGTCTGCACGGTTACCAGCGTATTGCCGAGCATGTCCTTGGCATGGGCTTCAACCTCATCCAGATTGAACGCCAGACGGACACCGCCCTTGGCATCCGGACCCAATTCCTTGAACTTGCCCTTGCCGCGTCCGCCCGCATGAATCTGCGATTTAACGACATAGAGAGGACCCGGAAGTTGCTTAGCGGCGGCGACGGCTTCTTCGACCGACATGGCGGCAATGCCCTTGGGCACCGCGACACCGAATTTCGCCAACAGTTCCTTGGCCTGATATTCATGGATATTCATGGGAAAAATGCGTCCTTCCAGGTGGCAGAGTCGCAGGCTCTAAAGCACAGACAAGCAGGGAATGGAAGGGTTTGGCACACAAGTTTTTCTAATGGCACATGCCTGCGCCGCTACGGCTCAAGGCATCATGGTTGGTCGGCTCTATCGACACCTATTCATTCCAATAGCCCCAGGCTCGCCAGTTCGGACCGGAGCGTGCCGGCGTCGGTGAAATGATGCGCGGCAAAGCCGTTGGCCCGCGCGCTGACGACATTGGCATGATTGTCGTCGACGAAGATTGCTTCACCCGGCTGTAGGCCAAAGCGTTCCAGAGCGAGCGCATAAATTGCCGGATCAGGTTTCGCGAGTTTTTCGACTCCGGAAACGACGATGTCGCCAAATAGGTCGAAGATTGGCTGTGTGGGCCGGAACATATCCCAGAACTCGGCTCCGAAATTGGTAATGGCGAACAGTGGCACGTCTTGCGCGGCCAAGTCATGCACGATGTCCAACGAGCCGGGTACGGGTCCGGGAATCGTTTCGTTGAACCGCGTACGGTACGCTTCAATCAAGGGAGCATAGTGCGGATATTGCGCAGTCAGTTCCGCCGTCATGTCCGCCAAAGGACGGCCGGCATCATGCTGGAAATGCCATTCGGGCGTCACGACATGCGCCAGAAACCAGTCGAGTTCCTCCGAATCGGGGATGAGCTTGGCGAACAAATGCCGCAAATCCCATTCGAACAGCACCCGGCCAACATCAAAAACTACCGTTGAAATCTGTGTCATATTCGCCATTCCCTAGATTTCAAGCACAAAAAAGCCGCCCGCGAATCGGATTCGGAGCGGCGTTTTGCTGGAACCATCTGCCTGCGCGGTGCAGGCAGGACCAATTCAGCCCTGACGCGCCTTGAAGCGACGGTTGGTCTTGTTGATCACATAGACGCGGCCACGACGGCGAATCACGCGGTTATCGCGGTGGCGGCCCTTGAGTGACTTCAAAGAATTGACGATCTTCATCGGAATTAACCCGTTTTTCTGTGCATAAAGCTTTAAATGAAGGCGCGCTCCTATGGGCGACACCGGTCAAAGTCAAGCATCATTGGCCGATTTTTGCGGATTCATTCGCCATACATCGCTTGCCATCAAGGATGCGCGGCGTAAGGAGTGCATCATGAATACACGAAATCGCCTTTTACCCCTGCTGTCGCTGTCGCTGCTGTCTGCCTGCGTTGTACCGACCGGTCCCGTCGAGGTTACCCGATTCAACCGTGCATCCGAAGGTGTCGTTTATGGCACTGGGTCCGTTTCGGTGGTTTTGGCGGGTGAAACCGATCAGGGCCAAAGCCTCGCGGCGTCCCCTTATCTGGCGGCGGTCGCGCGGGAATTGCAGCGCGTCGGCTACTCCGAAAAAAATGCCGATTCCGATATCGTGGCTGAAATCCGCTACGGGGTCGTCACGCTCGAACGCGAACGCCGCTCGCCTGTTTCCGTAGGTGTTGGCGGTTCGACGGGCAGCTTTGGTTCGGGATTAGGCGTCGGCGTCGGCATCAATCTGGGCGGGGGCGCCTCCGCACAGGTCGAAACGACACTTGCGGTGCGCCTCCTGCGGCGCAGCGACAAACTCGTCATCTGGGAAGGCAAAGCAAGCCAGATTGCGAAAGTCGGTTCGCCCGCAGCCCAGCCGGGCATCGCGGCTGCAAAATTGGCGGAAGCGATGTTTAAGGGCTTCCCCGGTGTGTCCGGTGAGACTATCCGCGTTCCATAATCAAGGAACATCTATGCCCATCACCGACATCAATGCTGCATTCGATAGCGGCAATATCATCGTTCATTCCATTCAGGAAAATTCCGCCAATCTCTCGATCCGCAAAGACCGGGAATCGGAATTTGCCCAATGGTTCCACTTCCGCGTCGCCTGCACAGCCGGTGAAGAACTGACGTTGCGCATCACCGGACTGGAGGGCAGTGCCTATCCCGGCGGCTGGCCCGATTATCGCGCCTGCGTCTCCGAAGACCGGGACTATTGGGGCCGCGCAGACAGCAGCTATGACAAGGGTGAAGATGGCGGGACGCTGACGATCCGCTATACTCCCGCGAGCGCAATCGTCTGGTTTGCCTATTTTGCGCCGTACAGCATGGAACGCCACCATGATCTGGTCTCGGAAACAGCGGGATGCGAAGGCGTCGCCTATCGCTGCCTCGGCCATAGTCTGGAAGGACAGCCGATCGATTGCCTCGAAATGGGCTCGGGGGATATTCAGGTCTGGCTCTATGCACGTCAGCATCCCGGCGAAAGCCAGGCCGAGTGGTGGATGGAAGGCGCGCTCGACATGCTGACCGATTTGAGCGATCCGCATACGCGGGTGCTGCTCGAAAAATGCCGCCTTCACATTGTTCCCAATGCAAATCCGGATGGCAGTTGCCGCGGGCATTTGCGTACCAACTATGCCGGTGTGAACCTGAACCGCGAATGGGCAACGCCGAGCCTTGAAAAAAGTCCGGAGGTTTTGGGAATCCGGAACGCCATGGACGAAAGTGGCGTGCACTGGGCCATGGATATCCATGGTGATGAGGCGATTCCGGCAGCCTTCATGGCTGGTTTTGAAGGAATTCCGTCCTGGACCGATGATCAGGGCGAGCGGTATAAACGCTATATCCACCGCCTCGCGGACCGCACGCCGGACTTCCAAACCAAATTGGGCTATTCAATTGCCGCACCGGGTAAGGCCAACCTTACCATGTCCACCAATCAGCTCGCGGAACGTTTCGGCAATAGCCATGGCTGTGTGTCGATGACGCTGGAGATGCCTTATAAGGATACCGTCCACGGCAATGATCCCGAACAGGGCTGGTCGCCTGAACGGTGCAAATTGCTCGCGCGGGAATGTCTGGCAACCTTGGCGGAAATGGTGTGACCAATGGCAATGCGGATCATCGAAGACGATCTTTCCGGTCCTGAAATTCGCAGCCTTCTCGAAACCCATTTTGCCGGCATGCTTGCAAATTCGCCTGCGGGCAGTTGCCATTTCCTCGATTTTGACGGGCTCAACGCGCCTGACGTGACATTTTGGTCCGTGTGGGACGATGACGCTTTAATGGGGTGCGGCGCCTTGAAAGAATTGTCGCCCGATCATGGCGAAATCAAATCGATGCGCACCCATGCCGACCATTTGCGCAAGGGTGCGGGGGCCGCGATGCTGACGCACATCATCTCGGAAGCAAGGGAGCGTGGATATCAGCGCTTGAGTCTGGAGACAGGTTCATCCGAGGCTTTTGTCCCCGCCATCGGCATGTATCAGGCGCACGGTTTCGAATATTGCCCACCCTTCGGGGACTATGTCGAAGATCCATTCAGCCGTTTCATGACCTTGTCGCTTTAATCGGCATGATTGTGCCTTGCATCCCCCGACGCTAGAGGCAGAACCGAATCAAGACCGAAGGATCATCTATGCCCAAACTCATCCTCATCCGTCACGGCCAGTCGCAGTGGAATCTGGAAAACCGTTTCACCGGCTGGTGGGATGTCGACGTAACCGAAAAGGGTGCAGCGGAAGCTTGGGCAGCCGGCGAGTTGATGAAGGAAAAGGACATCACCCCCGACGTCGCCTTCACCAGCGTCCAGACCCGCGCGATCAAAACGCTCAATCTGGCGCTGGAAGCCATGGGTCGGCTTTGGGTTCCGGTGACCAAAAACTGGCAATTGAACGAACGCCATTATGGCGGATTGACGGGCCTCGACAAGGCAGAGACTGCCGCCAAGCATGGTGAGGATCAGGTGCATATCTGGCGTCGCAGTTTCGATATTCCGCCGCCACCACTGGAGGCCGGTTCGGCCTATGACCTGTCGTCTGACCCGCGCTATGCGGGTATCGCCATCCCGAACACCGAAAGCCTGAAAGACACAATAGCGCGCGTTCTTCCCTATTGGGAAAGCGCCATTGTGCCAGAATTGAAGGCCAACAAGACAGTGCTCATTTCGGCGCACGGCAATAGCTTACGGGCATTGGTCAAGCATCTGTCCGGCATTTCGGACGAGGATATCACCGGGCTTGAAATACCGACGGGGCAACCGATCGTCTATGAACTTGACGCCAAGCTGCAAGGCGAGCGCTATTATTTGTCCGATCGCTAATCGGCGCGTCCGCCTTCTTTGGCCTGCTTGGCCGCATACATGGAACGGTCGGCGCGCAGCAGCAGTTCGGACGGCTTAACCCCCGGCTCTATGATGGCATAACCAGCTGAAATGCTGGGTGCCAGTTGTGCGCCATCATGCGGAATCTTGAGCTTTCCGACCATCGCCGCCACGCGATCCGCTTTGCGGGCAAGCTCGTTTTCCTGAATATTGTCGAGCAATATCGCAAATTCGTCGCCACCAATCCGCGCGATCAGGTCGGAACGGCGGACCGTGCCCAATAGGGCTTTGGCAATGCTGGTCAGCAGAACATCGCCAGCAAGATGGCCGTGGCGATCATTGACCGATTTCAGATTGTCGACGTCGATGTAGAGCAAGCCATAATGGCCGCCATAGCGATGTGCACGCCAGCACCACCGGTCCAATTCTTCCATGAAATGGCGGCGATTGAAAAGCGGTGTTAATGTGTCGCAGGCAACCAGACGTTCCAGTTCGGCGACCCGCGCCTTCAATGCGGCATTTTCGCGCGCAAGATCAGTCGCGGATCTTGAATCGCCTGTCGCCGTCAAATTGCGGGCTTTTTCGTCCAATTGAGCAATCCCCGATATTTGCACGACCCGGGGTATCTTTTATTGTTTTTTCCCTCAATCAGATTTCCCTCTAAAAAGCAAGAGTTTACATCCTATTTGGACCTCGGCCCGCTGCGAAACGTCCTGTCCATTCACAATTGCGGTTGCGTTGCTCCCACGCTAAGGGCGGATGCTTCTTATGGTCGGGGGAACGACAGGTGAGTGAAGCGCAACCTCTAGTCGGAATAATCATGGGCAGCCGTTCGGACTGGGAAACGATGCGCGAAGCATCGGCGACGCTCGCCGCGTTGCATGTGCCGCATGAATGCAAGGTCGTATCGGCCCACCGCACACCTGACCGCCTCTATGACTATGCCAAGGGTGCAGCGGCCCGGGGTCTGAAATGCATTATCGCAGGGGCAGGCGGCGCAGCGCATTTGCCCGGCATGGCCGCATCGATGACGCGCCTTCCGGTCCTCGGTGTGCCTGTACAGTCCAAGGCCCTCGACGGCATGGACAGTCTGCTGTCCATCGTGCAGATGCCCGCCGGAATCCCCGTCGGCACGCTTGCCATTGGCAAGGCAGGCGCGACAAACGCGGCGCTTCTTGCGGCAGCGATGCTGGCGAACGAAGATGGCGAACTGGCCGAACGGCTGGACGCATGGCGCGCGGCGCAGACCGCATCGGTGGCCGAGACACCCGAATGACTGCATTACCCCCGGGTTCGACAATCGGTATATTGGGCGGCGGCCAGTTGGGACGCATGCTGGCGATGGCGGCGGCACAGCTTGGCTACCGCTGCCATATCTACGCACCGCCTGGCGATAATGTGGCCTGTGAAGTGGCGGCTGAATGCACCATCGCGGAATATGACGACTTGGCGGCGCTCAAGGCCTTTGCCGACGCGTGCGATGTCGTCACGTTCGAATTTGAAAATGTGCCGGTGGAACCGCTCAGATCAATCGCCCATGCCGTCCCGATCCACCCGCCGATCCAGGCGCTGGAAGTGGCGCAGGACCGGGTCGAGGAAAAGGAATTTGTACGGAAACTGGGTGGCGAAACAGCTGCCTTTGCCGTCGCGCGGTCCGAAATCGAGGTGGAAGATGCCGTGGCCGCTGTGGGGACACCGGCGATATTGAAGACAATCCGCATGGGCTATGACGGCAAAGGCCAGGTCCGCGTTTCGGCGCAAAGCGACCTCGCCAGCGCTTGGCGGCGGGCAGGTGGTCAGCCGCTGATCGCCGAGGCCATGGTCCAGTTCGACGCCGAATTCTCGGTGGTGCTGGTGCGCAGCGCCGACGGCGAAATCCGCTATTGGGATTCACCGCGCAATGCGCATGAAAACGGCATTCTGGCGACGTCTACCCTACCTGCAGGTCCCTTGATTGAAAGCCAGCAGGCGGCGGCACGGGTCATGGCGGCGGCAGTGGCCGATGCTCTGGAATATGTAGGCGTATTTACCGCCGAATTTTTCGCCAGCGGGGAAGGCCCGCTGTTCAACGAAATCGCCCCGCGCGTCCACAATAGCGGCCACTGGACCATCGAAGGCGCCGAGACCAGCCAGTTCGAAAACCATATCCGCGCCATCTGCGGATTACCCTTGGGCAGCACGGCAACAATTGCCGAGCGGGTCGAAATGCAGAACCTGATCGGCAAGGATGGCGAGCGTTGGTTGCAGCTTTTGGGCGACCCCGCGGCCAACTTGCATCTCTACGGCAAGGCGGAAGCACGGGAAGGACGTAAAATTGGTCACGTCACCCGCTTGTATAGATAAACAAATGTCGGCAAAGCGGGGGATATGAATCACCCCGAAATCATCCTTGTCCTCGCCCGCGCCGCCAATGGAGTCATCGGGAGCGATGGCGGGATGCCTTGGCATATCCCGGCCGACCTTCGCCGCTTTAAACAGATCACCAAAGGCCGCCCGATGATTATGGGCCGCAAGACCTTCGACAGCCTGCCCGGATTGCTTGAGGGCCGCCGCCATATTGTGCTGACCCGCGACAAATCATGGGAAGAAGAAGGCGCAGAACCGGTCTATTCGGTTGAAGAGGCACTGAAGCGCGCCAATGGCCCCCATGTCTGCGTCATAGGCGGAGCCGAGATATATAACCTGTTCCTGTCGCTGGCCGACCGTATCGAACTCACCGAAATCGCGATCACGCCCGAGGGCGATACGATGATGCCCGCATTTGATACAAAGGACTGGCAAGAGGTCGCCCGCGACAGCCATCCCGCAGAGGGCAAGGTTCCCGCACATGACTTTGTCACGCTGGTGCGGCGCGTCTGACTTTTTCGGGGGGGGGGGGAAAGAAAATGCGTAAACGGGTCTGGATTCCGCTGGCACTGATCAGCGCGGCGGCCATCGGCTTTTTCGGGATCGCCCCCGGTTATGTTGAAGGCGCGATGAACCAGATTGACGGCAAGCCGCTGATCAAGGTGAGCGAAGAGGCCAAGGCTCTCCACAAGACCCTCAATATTGTCGATCTGCACAGCGATACGTTGATGTGGAACCGCGACCTGAATGACCGCGCATCGCGCGGACATATGGACGTGCCCCGCCTGCAGGATGGCAATGTCGCGCTGCAGTTGTTTTCGTCGGTCAGCAAGACGCCCAAGAACCAGAATTATGACGGCAATGGCGCCGACAGCGATAACATCACCCTGCTGACCATTGCGCAGTTGCAGCCGATGAAGACGTGGAACTCGCTGGTCGAGCGCTCGTTATATCATGCGCATAAGCGGGATGTAGCGGTCGCCGGTTCGAATGGCGCAGTCAAGGCAGTGAACACATCTGCGCAACTTGATGGTCTGCTGGCGGCACGCGCCAAATATGCCCGGCCTGTGGGCGCGATGCTCACGATCGAAGGGCTGCAAAATCTGGAGGGCAAGGCCGCCAATCTCGACCGCCTCTATGCTGCCGGTTTCCGCATGGCGGGACTGACTCATTTTTTCGACAACGAACTGGGCGGATCGATGCATGGCCTGAAAAAAGGCGGGCTGACACCCTTTGGCCGCGACATTGTGCGGCGGATGGAAGCCAAGGGGATGATTGTCGACATCGCCCACCTGTCGCATGCCGGCGTCGCGGAAATACTGGCCATGGCCAAGCGCCCCGTGGTGTCGAGCCATGGCGGCGTGCAGGCAACGTGCAAGGTCAACCGCAATCTGACCGACGATGAAATCCGCGGCGTGGCGAAAACCGGAGGGGTCATCGGCATCGGCTATTGGGATGCCGCCATTTGCGACACATCCCCGCGCGCCGCCGCCAAGGCCATGAAGCATGTGCGCGATCTGGTTGGCATCGACCATGTGGCCCTGGGGTCCGACTATGACGGGGCGACCACCGTGCGCTTCGACACGTCCCAGTTGGTGCAGGTCACGCAGGCCCTGCTGGATGAAGGTTTCACGCCTGAAGAAATCCGGGCGGTAATGGGTGAAAATGCGCTGCGCGTCATCAAAGCGGGACTGAAGCCCTTGGCAGAGTTACCTGCCGCACCATGACCATAAAGCGTCTGTCTGCCCATGATGTCATGCCCGATGCCTTGCGCGGTGCCATCGTGGCGCTGGGCAATTTTGACGGCTTCCATCTGGGCCATCAGGCGGTAGCGGGCGAAGCGATTGCACAGGCAAGAGCAGCCAGAAAGCCCGCCATTATCGCGACCTTCGATCCGCACCCTGTGCGTTTCTTTGCCCCTGAAGCGCCATGGTTCCGGTTGACGACCCTCGACCAGCGGCAACGGCTTTTCGAAGCGGCGGGTGCGGATGCAATGCTGGTGTTTGATTTTGACGCAGCCTTGGCCGCGACCACCGCAGAGGATTTCATTGTCGAACTGCTCGTGAAGCGGCTCGGGTTGACGGGCGTGGTGACGGGTGAGGATTTCACTTTTGGCAAGGGGCGCGGCGGGAACATAGAGGTACTGCGCGAACTGGGTGCGGACCACGGCTTGCACGCGACGGCGATGGGACCCGTGATGGACGACGAAGGCGTCATTTCCTCCAGCCGCATTCGCGATGCCTTGCGGGCGGGCGACTGCGCCACGGCGACCCGCCTGCTGACCCGACCCTTTGCCGTCGAAGGCGTGGTACAGCATGGCGATAAAAATGGCCGCCTGCTCGGTTTTCCGACCGCCAATGTCGACATGGCGCATTATCTGCGACCGCGTTACGGCATATATGCGGTCAAAGGCCGCTTGCCCGACGGCCGCGTGCTCGACGGTGCCGCCAATCTCGGCATCCGCCCCAGCTTTGATCCGCCGAAAGAATTACTGGAACCGCATTTCTTCGATTTTGCGGACGACTTGTACGGGCAAACCATCGAAGTCGAGTTCCACGCCTTTATCCGGCCCGAAGCAAAGTTCGACAGCATGGATGCGCTGATGGCGCAGATGCACGCGGATTGTGATCAGGCACGCGCAATATTGGGCAGTTGATAATCTTTGTGTTCTTTGTGCGTTCGTGTGCGATAATTTTTGCTCACACAAAGACACGAAGACTCAAAGAAGAAGGATAAAGGGAGTTTAAGGTGAAACTATCCCGTACCAAAAAGCGTATATTGGGGGTTGTTGCCCTTATCCTCGTCGCGCTGTCGTTGCTGAATTCGAGCTGGCTTGCACCGACGCCTGTCGGCAAGCCAAAGTTGATAGCCCATCGCGGCGTCTATCATCTCTATGACAAGCGCGCCGCCTTTGGCCGCGACACCTGCACCGCCCGCTTCATCAACCCGCCCGACCATGAGGTGTTCGAAAACACCGTGCCGTCGATCCAGATGGCGGCCGGGTTGGGTGGCGATCTGGTCGAAATTGACGTCGCGCCGACCAAAGATGGCAAAATGGTGCTCTTCCATGACTGGACCGTCGATTGCCGCACCAATGGTAAGGGCGAGACGCGCGATCTGACACTTGCCGAACTCAAGGCGCTCGACATTGGTTATGGGTACACGGCCGATGGCGGCAAGACATTCCCGCTGCGCGGCAAAGGCGTAGGGCAAATTCCGACCGTCGAGGAAGCGCTTGCCGCGCTGCCGTCGCGTCCTTTGCTGTTCAATTTCAAATCCAAGGATGCAGGAGAAGCGGATCAGCTTTTTGCCATCTTGAAGGCCTCGGGCCGGGATTATGAAAAGCTGGGCGATGCCTTTTATGGTGCATCCGGCCCCGTCACCCGCATCCGCCAATTGGCGCCGAAAAACTGGGCGTTCGACCTGAAGGGCGAGGCGCAGAAATGCACGAAGGATTATGTCGCCTATGGCTGGACGGGCGTCATTCCGGAAAGCTGTCACAATGGGGTGCTAGTCATTCCGATCAATTACCAGTGGATCATGTGGGGCTGGCCCAACCGCTTGATCGCCCGCATGGAATCGGTGGGGGCTAAGGTCATCGTGACGGGCCCCTATGAAAGCGGGAAGTCCAATGAAGGGCTGACCGATGTGCACCAGCTCGGCAAGATTGCCGGAACCTTTAACGGCTATATCTGGATAGAGGATATTTGGGGCATTGGCCCTGCGCTGAAGAAGTGAAATCGGACCCCGAAACAAGTTGAGGGTGACGAAAGGCAATTTGTTGCGCTAAGGGCGCTTTCGACATGACAGAAGCTATAGACTATCGCGATACCGTCTTCCTGCCGAAGACCGATTTCCCCATGAAGGCTGGCCTTCCGCAGAAGGAACCGGTGATCCTTGCCCGTTGGCAGGAACAGCGCCTCTATGAAGAGCTGCGCAACCGCCGTCGCGGCCGCGAAAAGTTCATTCTGCATGATGGCCCGCCTTATGCGAATGGCGACATGCACATCGGCCATGCGTTGAACCATATCCTGAAAGATACAGTCGTCCGGACGCAGACCTTGCTCGGCAAAGATGCGCCCTATGTACCCGGCTGGGATTGCCACGGCCTGCCCATCGAATGGAAGGTCGAGGAGCAATATCGCAAGAAAAAGCTGAACAAGGACGATGTCGATCCCGTCGAGTTCCGCGCCGAATGCCGGGCCTATGCGCAACATTGGGTCGATACGCAGCGCGAGCAGCTGAAGCGGCTGGGCATCAACGGTGACTGGGGCAATCCCTATCTGACCATGGATTTCCAGGCCGAGGCAACCATCGTTTCGGAACTGTTGAAGTTCGCCGAAAGCGGCCAGCTTTATCGCGGTGCGAAACCGGTGATGTGGTCGCCGGTCGAAAAAACCGCCTTGGCCGAGGCCGAGGTGGAATATGAGGATATTGTCTCGACTCAGATTGATGTGGCTTTCGAGATCGTAGAAAGCCCGATCCCCGAACTGGTCGGCGCGCATGCGGTGATCTGGACGACAACGCCCTGGACGATTCCGGTGAACCAAGCTTTGGCTTATGGGCCGGATGTTGAGTATCGCCTTACCCAAATCAGCGGATTGGCGGGCCATCCCCATCCGGAACACACCGGAAAGTCCGTTCTCGTCGCCGTTGAACTAATTGCTCAACTAGAACAGCGTTGGGCTTGCTCGCTACAGCCATTGATCGGCCATGTATCAAGGACGTTCAAAGGCTCCGACCTAGCCGGAACAATAGTTCGCCATCCGATGCACCATCTCGGCGGTTTCTTTGCCAAGCCGCGTCCGATGCTCCCGGGCGATTTCGTCACCACGGATAGCGGTACCGGTTTGGTCCATATGTCGCCCGATCACGGCGAGGATGATTTCGACTTGTGCAAGGCGAACGGCATCGATCCGGTCTTCGCGGTGGAAGGCGATGGTAAATATCGCGCCGACTGGCTGTGGCTGGGCGGCGAGGGCAGCGTAATCAATCCCAAATTCAACGCGCCCGACGGGCCGATCTGTTCGGCACTGCGCGAAGCGGGCGGATTGCTCGCGGCGTCGGCCGATTACCAGCACAGCTACCCGCATAGCTGGCGGTCGAAGGCCAAGGTCATCTACCGTTGCACGCCGCAATGGTTCGTGCCGATGGACAAGGCCATGCCTGATGGAACCTTGCGCGAAAAGGCGATGACGGCGATTTCGCAAACACGCTGGGTGCCGGAAAAGGGACAGAACCGCATCACCGCCATGGTCGAAGGCCGCCCCGACTGGGTGCTGAGCCGTCAGCGCGCTTGGGGCGTTCCGATCACCTTGTTTGTGGACCGCAAGTCCGGGCAGTATCTGAACGACCCCGCCGTCAACGCGCGGATCGCAGCCGGCGTGCGGGAATCGGGCGTGGATGCCTGGAGCGAGGATCGGGCGCAGGAATATCTGGGCAGCGATTATGCTCTCGCGGATTATGAACGCGTGACCGACATTCTCGACGTCTGGTTCGATTCGGGCTGTACCCATGTGTTTACGCTGGAAAGCGGGCGCTGGCCCGACCTGCAATGGCCTGCCGACCTCTATCTGGAGGGAAGCGACCAGCATCGTGGCTGGTTCCAGTCCTCGTTGTTGCAAAGCTGCGGCACGCGCGGGCGTGCGCCATATAATGCGGTGCTGACGCACGGCTTTACGATGGACCAAAAGGGCATGAAAATGTCCAAGTCGCTCGGCAACACCATCAACCCGCTCGACCTGATGCGCGACAGCGGCGCGGATATACTACGGCTGTGGGCGTTGACCGTGGACTTCACCGAGGACCACCGCATCGGCAAGGAAATATTGCAGGGTGTGTCCGACCAGTATCGCAAATTACGCAATACCTTCCGCTATCTGCTCGGCGCGCTCGACGGATTTTCGGATGCTGAAAAGGTCGCCGTTTCGGACATGCCGGAACTGGAGCGCTACATGCTCCATCTGCTGGCCGATATGGACGCGAAGCTGAAAGTTGCGGTCAACGACTTCGACTTCAACAGCTATGTGCGCCTGCTGACCGACTTTGCCAATGAAGACCTTTCGGCCTTCTTCTTCGATATCCGCAAAGATTGCCTTTATTGCGATGCCGCCACCGACCCGAAGCGGATGGCCTATCGCACGGTGCTCGACACCCTGTTCCACGCACTGGTGCGCTGCATTGCGCCTGTGCTGGTCTTCACGAGCGAGGAAGTCTGGCAGACCCGCTTTGGTCCGGACGCGGATAGCGTGCATTTTTCGGATTGGCCGGAGGTTCCTGCCGCGACCGACCAAGCGCTTGCCGTAAAATGGGAGAGCATCCGTGCGTCGCGCATGGTGGCCACCGAACAGATCGAACCTATGCGCCGTGAAAAAATTGTCGGTTCAAGCCTGGAAGTTGAATACACCTACAATGGTGAATTTGGCGACGTCGATTTGGCCGAGGTCTTTATCGTTTCGGCCGTTCATCAAGGCACAGAAACTGCTGCACGGAAAACCACTAACCACAAATGCGGCAGGTGCTGGCGGCATCTACCCGAAGTCACCGAGGATGGCGCGCTCTGCGCCCGGTGCGAGGATGTAGTCAATGGCTGACAATCTTCTTCGCGCTTTAGCGCCTTCGCGCGAACAATATGTATTTGGTTCGCGCAAAGACGCGAAGACACGAAGATTTCCCATTCGCCGTCATCCTGAACTTGTTTCAGGATCTTACTTTCAACGGTGCAGCATTCAGACCCTGAAACAAGTTCAGGGTGACGATGCGGGGTTTGAGGGTGACGGCTTAAGGTTCGCGCGTTAAGGGAGGATCATGAATCCAAACCCCAAATTTCGCCTGCAGGGCATCATGCTTGCCAGTCTGGTCTTCATCGCTGACCAGATAGTGAAATACATCATGCTCGGCCCGTTGCAGCTGCAAAGCCGGGGGGTGATCCATATCATTTCCTTTTTCGACCTGCGCTATGCCGAGAATCGCGGCGTATCGATGAGCTTCCTGACCGCCGACAGCGATGCCGAGCGGTGGGCGCTGGTCGCTTTGACCGCGGCGATTGCGGGCGGGGTTGCGATCTGGATGTGGCGCGAAAAACTGCGCGGCGACATGCTGGCGCTTGCGCTTGTTCTGGGCGGTGCGCTCGGCAATATCGTCGACCGGGTGCGCTATGGCTATGTTGTCGACTATGCCGACTTGCACTTCGGAATGTTCCGTCCTTTCTACATTTTCAACCTAGCCGATGCCGCCATAACCTTTGGCGTGCTGATATTACTTGCCCGTGCTTTCCTGATGCGCGAAAAGGCACCCGTTCAGGAACCCGCAAGCAGCGCGGACATAGTGGAGAGAGTATGAAGCGGAAACTTATCCTGACGGTCGCGGCCTTCGCCTTGACCACCCTTTCCGGGTGCGGATCGACGGGCATTTTGGACCGTCAACGGCCTGATGAATTTGCAGTCACGCGTTCCAAGCCGATTGAAGTACCTGCCACATTCACTCTGCCCGCGCCGACGCCCGATGCGCCACGCCCGCAAGATGGTGATATCAAGGAACAGGTTCTCGATGCGCTCTTTGGCGGCACTGCGCCCGCTCCCCGGCCCTAATCCGCGCCCTGAAGGACTGATTATATGAAACAGAAACTGATTTTGGCCTTTTGCGCAACCGCAATGGTAACCCTGTCCGGCTGCGCTTCGGTAAGCCAGGCAGGACAGGCGCTTTGGGATTGGGATATTCGCGGCAATCAGGCGGCGGCGCCTGCAACCGGTCGTGCGGCACCCCTGGTCGTGCCCCCCGATTTCGCGCTGGAGCCAACTCCAGCCGTAGCGGCCCGCCCGGCAGAGGCCGGTCAGGAACAGGTTCTGGAAGCGATGTTTGGCGGCTCTGCACAACGCTCGGCTGCGGAACGCGCTATATCGACTACGCCCGGTGCGGCTGAAATGGGTATCCGTTCATCGGTCGGTGATCCCCAGACGAATACGGTGAACAAAGGCTCGATCACCCGCGATATCATCGCCGCCCCCGAAGGCGACGGTCAAACCGCACAGGCGGTTATTCCCGGCTAAAATAGGGAAGGGCGACTACGCCCTTACCCCGGCCTCCTCTACTTCAACGCCCGCGCTGTTGTGGCGCAGAGCCTTCAGCACGGTTTCGACGATCTGCGGCGCGTTCAGGCCGGCCTCGTCATATTGCTTCTGCGGATTGTCATGCTCCTGGAAGATATCCGGCAGGCGCATTGTGCGAATCTTCAATCCCGTGTCCATCAGGCCCAGATCGCTCGCCAGCGTCAGGACATGGGCACCGAGACCGCCTACGGCCGCTTCCTCCACCGTTACCACCACTTCATGCGTAGCGATCATGTGGCGGATCAGGTCTTCGTCGAGCGGCTTGGCAAAGCGCAAATCAGCAACACTTGTGCTGAGGCCCTTGGCATCCAGCGTATCGGCAGCCTTGAGCGCCTCCGCAAGACGGGTGCCCAGCGAGAGAATCGCAACCTTCTTGCCTTCCCGCACCACGCGGCCTTTGCCGATTTCGAGGCGCTGGGGAACTTCGGGCAAAGGGACGCCGATCCCGTTTCCGCGCGGATAGCGGAACGCGATCGGTCCGCTGTCATGGCATGCAGCGGTGTAAGTCATGTGGACCAGTTCGGCTTCGTCCGACGGCGACATGACAACCATATTGGGCAGGGTTGCGAGATAGGTGATATCGAACGATCCAGCATGCGTGCTGCCATCGGCGCCGACCAGACCGGCGCGGTCAATGGCGAAGCGCACGGGGAGGTTCTGGATCGCCACGTCATGCACGACCTGATCATAGGCGCGTTGCAGGAAGGTCGAATAAATCGCGCAGAAGGGGCGCATACCCTGCGCTGCGAGGCCTGCCGCAAAGGTGACGCCATGCTGTTCGGCAATGCCGACGTCAAAGCTGCGGTCGGGATGCGCCTGCGCGAATTTATCGACGCCCGTGCCCGAAGGCATGGCGGCTGTGATCGCGCATATGGTTGGATCCGTATCGGCAAGCTTGGCCAAGGTTTCACCGAACACATTCTGATAGGCAGGTGGGCCGCCACCGGGTCCTTTGTCCTGCTTGCCGGTGATGACGTCGAATTTGACAACGCCATGATATTTGTCAGCGGCCGCTTCGGCAGGGGCATAGCCCTTACCCTTTTGTGTGACGACATGGACCAGAACAGGGCCTTCCGCATTGTCGCGGACATTTTCGAGAACGGGGATGAGCTGATCCAGATTGTGGCCGTCGATTGGGCCAACATAGTAAAAGCCCAGCTCTTCAAAAAGAGTGCCGCCCATGGCCATGCCACGGGCATATTCTTCTGCCTTGGCCGCAGCATTGTGGATACGGCGAGAAAGCTTCCGGGCCAGCTTGCTCGCAAGGCTGCGCAGCCCCAGATATTCGCTGGAAGATACAAGGCGCGAAAGATAAGCCGATAACCCGCCGACCGGAGGTGCAATCGACATGTCATTGTCGTTGAGAATGACGACCAGCCGGTTGCCCGCCGCCTGGGCGTTGTTCATGGCCTCATAGGCCATGCCTGCGCTCATCGCGCCGTCGCCGATTACCGCGATTGCCTTGCCGGGCTTGCCCGCCATCTTGTTGGCGACGGCAAAGCCCAATGCGGCAGAAATCGATGTGGAGCTGTGCGCGGCGCCGAATGGATCATATTCGCTTTCGCTGCGCTTGGTGAAACCCGAAAGCCCGCCACCAGTCCGCAATGTGCGGATCCGGTCGCGGCGTCCGGTGAGGATCTTGTGCGGATAGCATTGATGGCCAACATCCCAGATCAGCCGGTCGTCGGGGGTGTTAAACACATAATGGATGGCGGTGGTCAGTTCCACAACGCCAAGTCCAGCCCCCAAATGCCCGCCTGTCACCGAAACGGCGGAAATGGTTTCAGCGCGAAGCTCATCGGCCAGCTGGCGAAGTTGAGAAACCTGAAGTCCGCGTAGATCGGCGGGTATCTTTACCGTGTCGAGCAGCGGCGTGTCTGGAACATGGGTCATGGGAACTTGTGATAGCGGGTAAATTTAGGCCTGTCAGTCACAATCAGCGCACTTGCCGCGCACTTCGATGACGGGACGTACTTGCGCAAAGCCAGCGCCCTCGGCGGCGGCGCGGACATTATTGGTCAATTTGTCGTCATCAATATGTGTCGCCGTGCCGCAATTATCGCAGATCAGGAATATGCAGTCGTGGAGGCAACCGGGATGGGAATTGGCCAGATAGGCGTTCGCGCTTTCGACCCGGCGGGCAAGGTTGGTCGCCACGAACAAGTCCAAAATGCGGTAAACGCTGTTGGGTGCAACACGCTTGCCGCGCTTCTGGGACACGAGGTCGGCGATATCATAGGCCGACGCCGGCTTTTCAAAAGTCGCCAAGACATCGAAAATGTCCGCGCGCATTTCTGTCCACTGCTCGCCTGCATCGATAAGTGCGGCCTGCGCTGCATGTGTAAGCGATGCGCCTTCATGTTCGTGATGATGATGTGCTGCCATCCCCTGAATTTAGGCGTTCGTGGGCACATAAGCAAGCACAGGGTCTTAGTCGGGAGTGAAGATGATCTTCGGGCCTCGATCCGTCATGCATTCGGCGGCTCGGGAAAAGGGCAGTACGGAATGGGTCACATGCTCTGGATGCAAGTTACCGCACGCCATACAATCCAACACATCCGGTAGCCAGATGCGCGCGCTTGCCCGGCTGGTGTGGAATGTCAGCCCGCGATAATAGGCCTGCGACAAAGGCACGGCCGTGGTCGGTTCCAAATGCATGGCAACGCTCGTCAAAATGGCATTGGGACGGCAGGACCGAACGGCAAATGCCAGCGCATCGGACGTACCCGCCGCTTCGACAACTATATCGAACAGCTCTTCGGGTTCCCGCCCGGCGGCCAAGGCCAGCGGTCCCGAATCGGCTCCCATATGCTTTGCCCGCTCGCAATTGGCTAGGTTGTCGTCCAGATACAACACACGTCCCGCCCCCAAGGCGACGGCAGCGCCAGCGGCATATAGACCGACGCTTTGGGCCAATCCTCCGACGATTAGCACGTTGGCACCGGGATATTGGGCCAATTGTGGCGCAACCGCGCGCCACCCCCCAGCCCAAACGCAGCGTAAGGGGGTACCGACTCGCATGATGCAGTGAAGCCGCGCCGACAGGAAGTGCAGGAGCCGCAGCTTATCTGAAACGGTACAACGACCCGCTGTCCAGGAACGACATTGGCGAGCTTTCCGGCCTCCACCACTTCGCCCACCATTTCATGTCCGAACGCAAAAGGCCCCGGAAAGGGAACGATGCCGGTGGCAATGTAGAGGTCAAGGTCACAGCGCGCCACGGCAAGCGGGCGAACAATGGCATCCCGATCATGCTGAAGCTTCGGCGATGGAACATCGCGCCATTCAAAATGCTTGGGCGCCAGGAAAGTCAGTTGGCGCATTAGTGCTTGCTGCCGTTTTCGATCTGGACGGGGACATCGAACCAGCGGACGTCGGGCTCGCTTCCATAAATCGACTTGGCTTTGGCGCGCCATGCGCTGCTGTACCAGGCTTCTGCCGATGCGCGATCTTTCCAAAGATACATGCCGCCAAATTGTTCGGCATCAGCAATGAAGTATTTGCGGATCAATCCTGGAATCTTTTCATAAACCGGTACGGCGCGTTTGAATTCGGCCTCCAGCATTGGCCGGCTGATACCGGCGGGGGTTTTGATCGTGACGATTGTGGCGACCGGTGTGGGCGAAGCTTGATCTTGCGCAACAGCATTGGTGCTGACGCTGAGTGAGAGGCAGAGCGCGGACAGTAGAAGGATTGGACGACGCATACGAAATCTCCTTTTCAATACCGCTATCTTCACCATTGCCCAGGCGGTTTAAATGCGCTATATTGCAAAATAGATGTCCATTATTGCAAATCATGCTTGATCCGCGTGACCTCGATGATCTCATTGCCATTTGGCAGGCGGGGTCATTAAGCGCGGCTGCAAAAAGACGCCGAGTTGCCATATCGACAATCTCGCGCCGCATTGAATCGCTGGAAAATGCCCTCAAACTCCGCCTCGTCGACCGGCAGGCCAAAGGAACCAAGCTCACCTATTTTGGCGAGCTGATTGCAAAGACGGCGGAGCCGATTGCCGAGCAACTCGCCCGCGTCAACAGGCTGGCGGACGGCTTGCGGAGCGAAGGCGGGAATCTCCCCGTCCGTTTGTCTGCTACCGAATTTGTAATTTCGGACATCCTCGCGCCCGCTTTGTCGGCCTTGTGGGCGCTTGGTGCCGAATTTCCTGTACATCTCCAGTCGCAGGCAGATGTTGTTAGCCTCGCGGCGCGCGATGCCGACATCGCTGTCCGGATGTCCCGGCCCGAAGGGGCAAGTTTGATCATGCGCAAACTGCCTCCGTTGCATCTCGGCTTTTTTGCAGCGCGCGCCTATCTCGACAAAAGACAACCGTCCGACATCGATTTAGTACGCGAACGCTTGCTTATCTATGATGACAGCTACGGCCGTTTGCCCGAACTGGTTTGGATGGAGGAGATGGGGCTACGAACTTCGGTAGCCCTCAGGACCGGAAGTACCCGGGCACTTATGACCGCTGCGATAAGCGGTGCCGGGATTGCCCTGTTGCCTGTCGCCATCGCGCAAAGGGAACAGGAATTGGTGCAAGTCCCGACGGCTCATGCCCCGCCGGCAAGAAACCCCTGGCTGATTGTGCACCGCGATTTGCGGCATCAGCCATCCATCCGGGTCGTCCATGCCTGGGTGCTGTCGACATTCGCCGCATTAGTCGGCGGCGGGAATCAGCGTTAAAATTCAGTTTTAGTGCGATGCGCGGTGATTAAGGTCGTGGCCAAGCGCCAGAACGGCAACGCCCATGACGGTCCATAGGATCTCGGTCGTCCCGTGCGGAATGGTGAGTGCACCAGCCATCATGCCAATACCCAAAGCGCCGATAGCGGCGGGCATGACAAAGCCGTGGTCCCACAAGCCCTTGCCCAAGGCGAGCATGCCGAAGAGAATCGCAAGGAAAAGGCCGGCTTCATGGATAACCGGATCGAGCAGCAAGCCGCCCGCCGAAGCCAGAAATACCAGCAGTACGGATGTCGCGAGGCAATGGACCAGGCACAGGCCGGCAATGCTCAAACCGAGCCCATCCCAACGCCATTTTGTCCAAACCTGTGTCATTCGCCGTTTGCTCTATACCGATTCGGCGCACGTTACAACATATCATTTGGAAGATTGTTGTGATGATCAGCCGATTTCGAACAGCGAATAGACAGGGCCAGAGGCTGTTTGCTGGCCCGTTCCGACTGCCACAACGTTGTTGAGCCAAGCATAGCGGTCTTCGCCGCATTCAAATTTTGCGACGATGGCAAGGGAATATTCTTCCGGTTTAAGCAATTCGCCCCTCGAGAAGCGCGACATCGCTTCGGCAGACGCCAGAAAGCGGCCTTGATAGGACAGATAGATTAAAGCTGAATCATCCGTTCTCAGGGCGAGGCGAACATCGATGACCATGACGCCATCGCTGCGATTTATGACCCAGTCTGCTCCCGGTAAAACCGTGCCATTCAGCCGTTCGCCCGAAAAATGGCCGCCCGTGACCGGCGCGATTCGGCGATGCCCGCTCGGGGTTGGTCCTATGACCAGCATAGACCGGAAATCGACATCCAGGGTGAGGGTGACTAATTGCTTGTGCGCCAGATGATCCATTGGCATCACGCTAGCATTTGCCACTAAGAGCAGCAATGGGGGAGACTATGGACATCATCGCACGGCGGCCAGGACCCTCGGTACAGGAGGTGTTTGAACAGGATATCAATCCGGCGCCTTCCATTTTGCGCGAGGAATCACCTGCGACAGGGCAGGATATGTCCGACGTTTCCAGCGCGCGTTATTTCTCCAAGCAGTGGCATGATTTGGAGGTCGAGAAGGTGTGGCGCAAATGTTGGCAACTGGCATGCCGGGTCGAGCACATACCCAATGTCGGCGACCACATCGTGTATGAAATTGTCCATGACTCGTTGATTGTTATTCGGACTGCGCCTGGTGAAATACGCGCCTATGTCAATTCATGCCTGCACCGGGGCACGTTGCTGCGCACTGAAGGTGGCTGCGTAAACCAATTACGTTGTCCATTTCACGGTTGGACATGGAAGCTGGACGGAAGCCTGTCCATCATACCCGGACAATGGGACTTTCCCCATGTCGACAAGGACAAGATGCGCCTGCCCGAAGCGAAAGTCGGTATCTGGGGCGGTTTTGTGTTCGTCAATTTCGATCCGGATTGCGAGCCTCTTGAAGATTATCTTGAAAATCTTCCCGAACATTTCGCGGCCTTCAATCTGGAGGACCGCTATGTGGCGGCTCATGTTGGCAAGATCATGCCGTGCAACTGGAAACTGGCGATGGAAGCTTTCGTTGAAGCCTATCATGTCAGCATCGCGCATCCCCAGGTCATGGGCTATTATGGCGACACGAACACGCAATATGATGTGTGGCCCGATATCCGCCATGTCAGCCGCATGATCAGCGTTCAGGGCGTTCCTTCGCCTTCCATGAAGGGCGTCCCTCCTGAACGTACGATCGAGGAAATGCGCAGGGACGTCCCGTTCTTTGCCGGGAAACCCATCGAAGTAAGCGAAGGTGAAACGGCGCGCGGCAAATTGGCGGAACGTGCACGCGAGAAAATTTCGCGCAGCTCGGGCCGCGATATGTCGGCCTTGTCTGACAGCGAATCTCTCGATCTCATCGAATATCTCCTGTTCCCGAACATGGTGCCATGGGGTGGACAGGCTTTGCCAATCACATATCGTTTCCGGCCCAATGGGGACGATCCGGAAACCTCGATCATGGAAATCATGTTTCTGTTCTCGAAGGCGCCGGATGGCTCGCATCCCGAACCTGCGAAACTGAATATGCTGGGACCTGACCAAAAATGGGCTGATGCACCGGAATTGGGATCGGCCGCCATGGTTGCTGATCAGGATACGGATAATCTCATGCGCATTCAAAAAGGGCTGCGCGCTTCCAAAAAGCCCGGCGTTACGCTGGCCCGCTATCAGGAAAGCCGCATCCGGCATTACCACGAAACATTGGATGCATATATGTCGCGTCCGTAGAGGAGGCGTTTCTTTCCTGCTGCATGCCGGGCAAGACAGATTCTGCAACTACCGACGCTTAAAAAGCAATACCTCGCCCTGTCGCTGCTCTTGTCTTAATCTTCACGTCCGCGCATATCGGCGCGCATGCAGAACACCTTGGCCGCCGACAATCTCGCCCTTCCCAAGACCACCCGCCCCGATGCGTTGGTTAAATGGTTGATATGTGTCGCCTTGCTGGTGTTTGCGATGGTGGTGGTAGGCGGTATTACGCGGCTGACGGAATCGGGCCTTTCCATCACCGAATGGAAACCTATAGCCGGAACGCTGCCCCCTTTGAACGAAGCGGCCTGGGTGTCGGAGTTCGAGAAATATAAACAGATCCCGGAATATACCGAAATCAACGGTCCTGCCGGCATGACGCTGGCCCAATTCAAGTTCATCTACTTTTGGGAATGGGTGCACAGATTGCTCGGCCGCGTGATCGGACTGGCCTTTGCTGTGCCGCTTGCCTGGTTCTGGGTCCGGCGCGCCATTCCCGCAGGTTATAAACCAAGGTTGCTGGCCTTGCTCGCGCTTGGCGGATTGCAGGGAACCATTGGCTGGTGGATGGTCTCATCGGGTTTGACCGCACGTACCGACGTTAGCCACTATCGCTTGGCGGTGCACTTGCTGACGGCGTTATTTATCTTGGGCGGTCTGGTCTGGACGGCAATTGATTTAAAGGCGCTTGCCCGCAATCCGGCTGCGAAACCGGCAAAGCTTACCGGATTTGCGTTGGCCGTTTTGGCCATATTATTCGTCCAATTGCTGTTCGGCGCATGGGTTGCGGGCCTGAATGCCGGTTATGTTTCAAATAGTTGGCCCCTGATGAACGAACGGTTTGTGCCGGATGGTATCGATACAACAAAGGGCACCTTCTATGCCCTCGTGAACGATCCCTTCTTAACTCATTTTGTGCACCGTTGGTGGGCATGGGTTGCGGTAATAGCATTGATCATGCTTGCACGCAGAACCAAAGCGGCGGGGGCGCGTCCTGCGTCTATCGCCATTCACAGCGCCTTTGGCGTGCAAATCCTGTTGGGCATTGCGACGGTCCTTACCGGCGTTAACATCGTGCTCGCTGTTTCGCACCAAGCCGTAGGCGCGCTGCTCGTGGCGGCTACGGTGTGGGGTGCCCATGTCATTGGTCGCGATCATGGCACATAAGGCCACGAAGAACGACATCGCGTTAATCTACGCGGTATTCCCGACTGCGGGCGAGGGACATGATGTTTGTCGCAAACTCTTGTCCGAAGGCCTGATTGCCTGCGCAAACCGTTTCCCGATGGTGATCTCGCATTTCCGCTGGGAAGGCGAGATTGAGGCGAAGGAAGAACATCCCGTGTTGTTTAAAACCTCCCCCGCCAAAGCCGAGGCCGCAATGCAGCGCATCGCGGCGCTTCACCGCTACAAGGTCCCCGCCGTCCTGCGCCTGTCGAGCGAGGGTGCCTTACCTGCCTATGCAGAATGGGTCGCATCAGAGACGGCATAGCCGGTCTTGGCAGTTCCCTTTCGACCGCTGGTGTAACTGAGAGGTATTATTATACCTTGCGTAAAACCCCTGCTTTTGCTTGACTATTGGACGCTTCATCGTCATTAGCGCCGCTTCGCGATCAGTTTCCTTACGATTCTGGTCCTAGTTTTACAAATTCCGAAAGGTTCGATTAGCGATGAAAACGCTATCCAGAGTTACGAAATCGATCCGCCCGCAGGACGTCCAGAAGGAATGGCATATCATTGATGCCGAAGGTCTGGTTGTCGGCCGCGTTGCGTCGATCATTGCCAACATCCTGCGCGGCAAGCACAAGCCAAGCTACACCCCCCACGTTGATTGCGGCGACCATGTTGTTGTTATCAATGCCGACAAGGTGCAGTTCACCGGCAAGAAGCTGGGCGACAAGGTCTATTACCGGCACACCGGCTATGCAGGCGGTATCAAGGGTATCACTGCAGCAAAGGTGCTGGAAGGCAAGTTCCCTGAGCGCGTTCTTGAAAAGGCTGTCGAGCGCATGGTTCCCCGCGGACCTCTCGGCCGTGCCCAGATGCGCGCACTACACCTCTACAATGGCACCGAGCATCCGCACGATGGCCAGCAGCCCAAGACGCTCGACGTCGCTTCCATGAACCGCAAGAACAAGGTGGGTGCATAATGTCCGATACCGCAAATTCACTCGCTGATCTCGAAACCTTGGGCGCCGAAGCACCCGCCCAGATCGCTGCAGTTATCCGCGAACAGGAAATTGACGCGCAGGGTCGCGCCTACGCCACCGGCCGTCGTAAAGACGCCGTTGCACGCGTTTGGCTGAAGCCCGGCACTGGCAAGATCGTTGTCAACGGCCGTGACCAGGAAGTCTATTTTGCACGTCCTTCGCTGCGTCTCGTCATCAACCAACCGTTCGGCGTGACCGAGCGTACCGGCCAGTATGACGTCATCGCTACCGTTAAGGGTGGTGGTCTTTCGGGCCAGGCTGGCGCCGTCAAGCACGGTATCGCCCAGGCTTTGTCGAAATATGAGCCTCTGTTGCGCAGCGCGGTCAAGGCCGAAGGCTTCCTGACCCGTGACAGCCGTACTGTAGAACGTAAGAAATACGGTAAAGCCAAGGCACGTAAGAGCTTCCAGTTCTCGAAGCGTTAAGATTTTCAGCGAACGGGGTCGCCAAGGTCCCGGCCTGTTGGAAACAAAGAGGCGGTCCTTTCGGGGGCCGCCTTTTTTCATTGTGCCCAAGGGCCGCGACAGGCACATGGGGCGCATGATCAAAGCAATCCTCCTCACACTTCTGGTCCTGATCGCTGCCATTGGCCTTTGGTTCTGGTCCAAAACCGATCCGCAAAAACTTGATCTGGTCGACCGGCTTGCGCCTGGTGCAACGGAATATCAGGGCAAGGCTACGGTAGGCATCGCCTATGGCCCCGATGAGCGGCAGAAGCTGGATGTCTACATTCCCACTGAAGCAGCGGATAACCCTTATCCGGTTCTGCTGTTCTTTCATGGCGGTGCGTGGCGGGACGGGGAACGTGATGGCTATGGCTTTCTGGGTCGTGCTTTTGCCGCACGCGGTATTGTGACGGTTGTCGCAGACTATCGCAAAACGCCCAAAGTCCGGTTTCCGGCTTTTGTCGAAGACACCGCTGCTTCGATTGCGTGGGTTCAAACGAATATAGGCAGCTATCGGGGTGATGCGGGCCGCATGTATCTGATGGGGCATAGCGCCGGGGCACATATCGCCATGATGGCCGCCCTGGATCCGCAATGGCTTGCGGCCCAAAAGCTGGACAGCACGTCAATCAAAGGCGTCATCGGCCTTGCTGGACCTTATGACTTTCTTCCCCTGACAACCGATTCTTCCAAGATCGCGCTCGGCCACTGGCCGGATCTCAAGGAAACACAACCGATACATTATGCCCGCGCCGATGCGCCACCGCTGCTGCTGCTCACCGGCGATATAGATACAGTCGTCAAACCGCGTAACAGCAAAGCGCTGGAGGCGAGGATGGAGGAACTTGGCGGCCAATCGACGTTAAAAATATATCCGAAAGTCGATCATGCGGATATCATTATGGCGATTGCCCGGCCGTTTCGGTCCAAAGCTCCAGTACTTGCGGACAGCGTCGCGTTCATCAAAGGCGAATAATCCAGCTACCTATGGTTAACGGCTGCTTTACCATTCGGCGTTAAGGCGGATGACGGAAATATCCGTTGGAAACCTTGCATGCGCGAATTGCACCATTTGAAAGACATGTTTGCCTTTTTCACCGATTTGACAGGTGAATGGGCAATATTGCGTCGTTCAGCCAGCGCACAAAACCGAGATTTGATGGTAGCACAACTGCAGGCAGCCGGTCGGTCGCACGTCGCAGCATTCATATCAGGGCTGGTCACCATGTGGCCAGCGCTCGCCATATTGTGGTTTGGCGGCGCCCAGCCGCATTATGCGCAATATGCTGCGCCCCTTTATAGCATCGCCGCCATCGTCGGATATCGCGTCCATGTCAGGATCAAGAATTACGACAGCCGGCACGATCCCGACGGGACCTATTTGCTGTTTTTGCGGCGTCTGTTCGTCCTTCAGGTAACGGTCGAAGCCTTTAGCTGGGTTTTGTTGCTCGCCGATGTGTGGAGCTATCATCAGGATATCGGCATCCTTGTCGGCAGCGCGATGACGTTCGGGCTTATTGCCATCGGTGCGCTCATCTATCTCTGCCTTCCGGCCGCAATGGTCATGTGGCTGTCCGTGATGACGATAGGCAGCACGATATCCGCGAGCTATTCCGGGATGGATATGCCGTGGTTCTTTTACGCTGGCATTGCCTTGTTCGGCGTCTCCTTGCACCGCGTTGCAATGATGCAATGGCGATCGTTCATGCAATCTTTGGACGATGCGCAGAAATTCGCCCGCGAGCAGGAACGCTTCTTTGCAGCGGAGCAGGAACGACTGGCGGCGTTGGAAGCCGAACGTCGGAATGTAAGTGCGGCGCGCCAAGAAGAGCGTATGCGCGCCGATCAAGAACAGCGCCATGCTATGACGGCGCTGGCCAGCGAATTTGAACATTCGGTGCATGCCATTATCGATGTGATGGAATCGGCCGTGCGGGCGGTGGGTGAATCGTCACAGCAACTGGCGGCGATCGGCACGCAGACGCGTGAACGGACCGACGCGATGGCCGATATGGCGTCCAACATGAGCGGGGCTATCCAGATGGTTGCCGCGGCCGCCCGGCAGTTGAGCGAATCTTCGGACGCCATTTCCCATCAGGTTCATGACCAGGTCACGGCATCCGAAGCCGCAACCAAAAGCAGCAAGCAAGGCAGCGGCGTAATGGCGCATCTTGCGGGTGAAGCGGAAAAGGTCGGCGAGATTGCGGCCATGATCCAGGACGTCGCCGGAAAAACAAACCTGCTTGCGCTGAACGCCACGATTGAAGCTGCGCGCGCAGGCGAGGCGGGACGTGGCTTTGCGGTTGTTGCACAGGAAGTGAAAAGCCTTGCCAACCAGACTCACGGTGCCATCGGGTCTGTCACCACGACGGTGACGACGATCAAGGATCAGATGGACAACGCCGCGCGCATGGTCGGTTCGGTTGCCCATAAGCTGTCACAAGTGCAGCAGGGCGCCAACAATATAGCGGTCGCAATCACGCAACAGCAGGCGGCCACCCGCGACATTAGCGGCCACGCCCAGCATGCGGCACAAGATGCCGAGCATGTCCGTGAATTCAGCAAGGAAGTGAATGTCGCCGCGGTTCAGGTCGGCGAAGTCGCCGACGAGATGCAGTTGGTGATGGGCGATCTGCAAAGCAGGGCCGTTGCCCTGCGCGAGGCAAGCCGGAATTTCCTCGACCGTTTACGCGCCGCCTGACGCAAGTGCGGCGTCAATTGCTGCCGTTGCCTTCTCTTTCACCGTTGCAAAAGGTTCCCGCCCGTCGAGTTCGATGATTGGCGCGCCTGCAAAGGTGAGGACAGGCGTCACGGCAATCTTTTTTTCCAGCAAATCACGGGCGTGGTCCGGTTTGCGGGCAAGAGCCGTTTCGATGTCGATGTTGATGCGGATCACCAGCGTCGGTAAATGCGCCGCCATCCATTCATATTTGGCCCGTTCGCGCCGGGACAGCCACGCCACGAAGCTGCTGCCTGCCTTTGCGGCGGAAAGACCCGGGCCATCATAAAAGCCTGGTACTTCCACCTGCGGATAGCGGTCGGTAATGACAAGCCGGCCCGCGCGGCGATGCCCGAGCGTCTGCCGGAAGCGGCGAAAGCGTACGGTGGAAAGCAAGTAGATGACGAGTGCTGTCGCCACACCGGGGATTTTCTGCTTCGTATCGCGCGCCTGTGACGCCCGTTTCGACAGTTTTTTCTCCAGCCAGCCACCGATAATTGGCCATTGTTTGATGGCCTCGCCCATCGCACCCGATTTGAGCCCGAGATAGACATAGGCCACAGGACGGCGGGCGCTATAGTCGGCGACCAGCGCCTCGGCCAAAGTGGACTTGCCCGACCCGTCGCATCCGATAACCGCAATCAGCGGGGCAAGCGACGCCATCAGCTCAGCTCTTTGAAGAACCCGATCATTTTCAGTCCGCCGATGATGAAGCGAAGGACGACCAGGGCGGCATAGGCCATAACCCAGTTGCCGTTCAGTGCCGCAACATCAAAACCGGTGCGGGCAAACCATGTCAGAAACACACCGGTTGCAAGCAGGAACAGCTTGTTCTGTTCGCGCCAGATCATGCGTTTCCACCAGAAAGGATATTTGGGCGAGACCCAACCCGTCAAACGTGGGAGCAGGGCAGGCACGTTGGCAGCCCAAGCGGCATGCGCTTCACCGAACTTGTCGCGCAGATATTCTTCTTCATAGACCGAAATCCGCTCATAAACCAAAATGGCGAGCAGAAACACCAGAGCACCGAAGACCCAGCTTCCCGACAACATGGCAAGTCCGGTAAAATTCAGGATGCGGCCGACATAAAGCGGATTGCGCACCAGCGAATAAGGTCCGGTTGTGTTGAGTTCGGCAGCTTCAGCGGCGACCTTTGCGCGTCCCGATGTGCCGAGCGCTGCCCAACCACTGGTAAAGATGCGGACAATGGCGCCAGCGCTGGCGACGGCGAACGAGACCCAGAACCAGGCGCAGTCGGCTTGCGCTGTCGCAAAGGGGCCGATGTCGCGGGTCAAAAAGGCGATCAACGTCGAAATCGCAATAATTGTGTAGATATATGTGCCGCGAATGAAGAATAGCGACTTGCCGCTGCGGGCCATTTCCTGTTGATACACCAACAATCCTAACTCGATGCTTTTAGAAGAGGACGTTCCCTTTGAACAACAATGGGGCAAAATCATGACATCCCCCATGGCGCAAGGCCACACAGGCTGGTCCGCGCTCGTTCTGGCGGGTAGCCGACCCAAGGGCGACGCGCTTGCAGCCCATTTTGGTGTTTCAGCCAAAGCGTTGATCGATTTTGATGGTCTGCCGATGCTGAGCCATGTGTTGAAGGCGCTGCACGCCACCCCTGCCGTACACCAAATCATGGTGATCGCCCAGAATACCGACGCTCTGCAAGCCGCCGTCGACCAAGGTGGCGGAGCCATTTTGCGCCAAAGCAGCGCGGGTATCTCCAGCAGTATTGCAGAACTGGCCGGAACCAGCGGATTGCCCTTTCCGATTTTGGTGACGACAGCCGACCACCCCTTGTTGGAGCCCGATCTGCTGACCGCTTTCATAACCGATGCAGGCGACGCCGATGTGGCCGTGGGCATGGTGGAGCGCTCTATTCTGATCGCGCGCTACCCATCGAACAAAAGGACATGGCTGAAATTTGCGGATGGCTATTGGTCCGGGGCCAACTTGTTTGCGTTGCAGTCGGTAAAATGCTTGCCCGCGCTTGAACTCTGGTCGCGTGCGGAGCAGGATCGCAAAACGGCATGGAAGCTATTTCTACATTTCGGCCCATGGCTGGCCGTGCGGGCGCTAACGCGCACCATCGGGCTGGGTGAAGCACTGCGGCAGGCGGGCAATAGACTGGGCCTGAAAGCCCGGCTTGTGCCCTTGGCAACACCCGAGGCCGCCATTGATGTCGACAAGCCGGATGACCACCGGCAGGCATTGGACATCTGGCTCAACCGGAAACAGTCAAACCAGACGTAATTTGCGAGCCGTTTTGTCGCCAATGGCGCGGCGGTCTGCTTCGGGCAGGGCAAGGCGCAGGGATAGCCACAATGTGCCGATGACGACCGGCAACATCAGGACAATGGTCACCAGACGCGAAAGCAATTGGGCAGGCAAGGAAAACTGCGTCTCGATAAACCATGCAGCAAGCCCCACAAGCGCCAGTCCGATAGCCACGCGGGGCGCGAAGGCGAAGGCCACCAGCACAAGTCCGGCGAAAAGCATTCTTTGCGCGAGCAGAGGTACGAACTGGATCGCCACGATCAAAAGCGACCCGGCAATGGCAACGCCCAATGCCTTCAAAAGAACCGCCAGAAAGGGGCGCTCGAACGGGTGGAGGTCGTCGTGCAGATTGAGCTGGATCATGGGTATGGCGGACGCGGCCGCGAGGCCGATGGCAACCGCCCACGCCATGGCGTTCAGACCATATTGCGGTGTGAAATATCCCCCGATGACGAACGCCAATACCACGCCGGTGATGCTGCCAACCAGTTGGTGCCGGTGGGCCGACACGACCTGCTGGATCGGTGCCGCTGCGCCGCACACGGCTTCGAAGGCTCGAGAGGCAAGCAAAATCCAGACCGCGATGAGCGCCTGTTCGACACCCGGACCAAAGACCGGCAGGATTGTCGGGCCCATCGCGCCCAGAACGGCGGCCAAGGGGAGCGCCAGCGTCACAAGGACACGCGTCGAAAAACCATAGATGGAAGATACTTTCTCCTTGCCATCTTTGGAAAGGGCCGACGCCAAGGGCGCCAGCACATAGGCAAAGGCCGTGCGCACCAATTGCACCAGGCTCGATATCTTGCGCGCGACAATATAGAGGCTCGTCGCCACCGCGCCGCTCGCACCCGGCAGGATTGCGTTAAGGGCAATGGCAGGACCGTCGCCGAATATCCGCAAGGCAATGTTGGTCGGAAGAACGGCCAATCCTGCCTTCAGTGTGGCGTGAAACATGTCGTCGACCAGCGGACCTTTGAACATCAGCCGCAATTCGAAATTCTTTGCCAAAAGGCGGACGCATAAAAGGCAGGTTGCGCCCAAAGATATAAGATGGCCGATATAAAGCGCCCGTGTCGACCAGCCCGCAAAGAACAGGCTGACGACGATCAGCAAGCGGATCAGCTGTTCCCAGAACAGGCGGAGCCGGATCTCCGCGCCAAAAATGCGGCGCGCACGCAGGGCCGATGTTGCGACTTCGACAAAGGACCAGAGCGGAAGCGCCCAGATGAACAGGCGAATGATCTCGGTCGCCTGTGCGGAATCGCGGGCGTCGGCGTTGAAAAATTTCGAAACCGGTTCTGCGAGAATGAATACGGTAATCGCAATGAGGATACAGGGTACAACGCCAAGGATCAGTGCGGCGCGTAAGGCGGCAGCCTCCTTTTGCTCTGATGTTGCTTGCGGGATAACGCGCTGCATCGCCCCGGTCGTTCCCAGATCCGCTACATTCTGCGTCAGATTTGTCGCGGCCCACAGCGCGCCGTAAAATCCATAGCCCGCCAACCCGAACAACCAGATGTAAAGCGGTTGCGCCACGACTTCGAGCACGCCGCCCAACCGGGCGAGCAGGGTGGTGCCTGCGCCTTTTGCCACATCGCGTGCGGAGATTTCGTCGTCCGTTTTTGTATCTGTCATTGGTGGCGCCCCGCTACGCCGCGACTTCCCTCTATGGCAAGCGCAAACACGCTCGCGACGCTAAGGTTTGTCACCGCCCCATTTTCTTTTGCCGCCGCCGCTGCACCGAAGAACCGATGCCCATGGCTTCGCGATATTTCGCGACAGTCCGCCGCGCAATGTCGAAGCCTTTGGCGTTGAGCAGATCGACTAACGTATCGTCCGACAGGATTTTGGCACCCTCGCCATCGATGAGTGTCTTGATATGGCTCTTGACCGCTTCGGCAGAAACCCCGTCGCCATCGGCGGACTGGACCCCGGAGGAGAAGAAATATTTCAGGTCAAACAAACCCCGGTCGCAATGCAGATATTTATTGCTGGTCACCCGGCTGACCGTTGATTCATGCATTTCGATGGCGTCGGCGACCTGGCGCAGGGTCAGCGGCCTGAGATGCGCCACGCCGCCACGAAAGAACCCGTCTTGTTGCTTCACTATTTCGGTTGCGACCTTGATGATCGTCCGCTGCCTCTGGTCCATGGCCTTGATCAGCCAATTGGCGTCGGCCATGCATTCGTTGAGCCACGCCTTTGTCGCTTTGTCCTGACCCAGTTCGGCAACATAGGTCCGGTTGATCAGCAGGCGGGGTAAATTCGCGCTGTTCAATTCGATGGCCCATCCCGCCCCGCGCGCGGTGACAAAAATATCGGGCGTAACAGCGACACTGCTTTCGCTTTCGAAACGGCAGCCCGGTTTGGGATCGTAACTGCGCAGCTCGATCATCATGTCCCGCAAGTCTTCGTCATCGACGCGGCACATGCGCTTCAACTGGTCAAAAGCCCCTTTGGCAACCAGATCGAGATTGTTGATCAGCTTGGCCATGCACGGGTCATAACGGTCCGCTTCTTTGGCTTGCAGCATGATGCATTCGGCAAGGTCGCGTGCGCCGACACCAGTCGGATCGAAACGCTGCACTTCGATCAGCGCCTCTTCCATCTCGGCCATGCTGACGCCCAGCCTGTGCGCCATCGCCAGAAGGTCCGCGCCCAAATAGCCGGTTGGCTCAATCTGCTCGATAATCTGTTGCGCCAGAAACAGCAGGCGGCCCGACAGGCTTGCCCCGGCTTGCGCCATCAAATGTTCGCGCAGGCTGATATCGGCGGCGGCAAAGCTATCGAAATCGGGGCCTTCCCCGTCGAAGCTGCTGGATGTGTTTCCACCGGACAGGCCCAGCATGCCATCTGCACCGCCCACGCTATCGGCAACGCCATCATGGTGGAATGTTTCCGCGCCGAAATCGACGTCCAATGCTTCCGAAGCGGCCATATCCGTGCCGCCCAAAACATCGTCGCTGCTGCGATCGCCGCTCTCGGTAGTGGGCAAAGCGGTAAAGTCATCCGGTGGACTTTCCGCCTGTATCTCGCTGGTTCCGGTTTCGAGCAGCGGATTGCGCTCCACCTCTTCGGCGATGAACGCCTCGATCTCCATTGAGGACAGCGCCAAAAGCTTGATCGCCTGCTGTAGCTGCGGCGTCATCACCAGCGATTGGCTTTGGCGTAAGTCGAGGCGGGGCGCTAATGCCACAGGCTAGTTATTCAGACTGGGGATGGCTGGAAATTCTGCATGAGCGCATGCCATTACATCGCAAAACTCTCGCCGAGATACAGACGGCGCACATTGGGGTCGGCGACCAGCGCTTCGGGCGAGCCTGAAAACAGAACCTGCCCGCCATAGATGATGCAGGCGCGGTCGACGATTTCCAGTGTTTCGCGCACATTATGATCGGTAATCAGAACACCGATGCCCCGTGTTTTGAGGTCTTTTACGAGATTCCGGATATCCGAAATCGAAATGGGGTCGATGCCGGCAAAAGGTTCGTCGAGCAGCATGATTGACGGGTTGGCTGCGAGTGCACGTGCAATTTCGCACCGCCGCCGTTCACCCCCCGAAAGCGCCATGGCGGGTGCGCTGCGCAACCGACCAAGTCCGAATTCATCCAGCAGGGTTTCCAGCCGTGCCGCACGGGCGCTGGCGTCCGGTTCGGCCATTTCGAGGACGGCGCTGATATTTTGCTCGACGGTCATGCCCCGGAAAATCGAGGTTTCCTGGGGCAAATAGCCAAGCCCCAATATCGCCCGGCGATACATGGGCAGGCCCGTGATGTCGGCGCCATCCAATGTTATGCGTCCGCTATCCGGTTTGACGAGACCCATGATGGAATAGAAGCAGGTGGTTTTACCCGCACCATTCGGCCCAAGCAGGCCCACGACCTCGCCCTTGGCGACCGAAAGCGAAACATCGGTCAGGACGGCGCGCTTGTCATAGCTTTTGGCAATGGAGACCACGCCTAGTCCCGACTGTACGCTTTCTGAAATGTTCGCATCCGCGGCCGGGCGCTCTGCTGTTATGCTGTCCATATCAAATCATAGTCCGCAATTGACGGGTGGTATCGTTTCAACAGCTACCCAGTCTGCGGACAACATGCAATTGGCATGATTCATGCCTGACCATTTTGGCGCAATTAGTTTTTGCGGGGCGGCACGGTAAATGTGCCCGATACCCGGCCACCCGATGTGCTCGTTCCGGCCGGGCCACCGCCATTGATCGTCGAACGACCGGAATTGAGGTCAATCACGAGGCGTCCGCCGTTCAGCTTGTTGCTTCCCTGCACGAGGTTCACATTGCCGATTAACGTGATCAGGCTGGAATTGAGGTCGTAGATCGCCGCATTACTTGTCGCGCGCAGGTCGTCTTTGGTGATCGTGACGCCGCCGGTCGCATCCAGCCGCTCCACATCGGTCCCGCCGCCGGCGTTCGAATAGGCTGCGGTCAGGCGGCTTGATTTCAGCACAAGTCCCGCCTGCGTCACGGTAACGCCGCCTGCCAGGACAACCCGGTCGGCCCGGTCCTGCAGTTCCAGCGAGCCTGCGGTGAAATCGACAGGCGCGTTGCTGTTGTGGTTGCGGATGGATTGCGCCGAGGATGCGGTCGACAAAATAGCCGCCGCGCCGAGTACCGTGCAAAGACCTGTCATGAAAGAGCGTGTGTTCATTACGGCCTCACTTAATCGCATTCTGGTTTATACGCAAATGGACGCCGCCATCGAGCCGCACGACCCGTGTTTCCAGATCTGCCTTCAAACGCTTCGCCTCAAATGTGCCAACCTTCGTCCGTCCGCTGACCGCGCCGAAACTTTGCATGGTCTTGTCTTTCAGCGACAGCTCCACATTGCTCGCGACCATATTGTAATCGGGTGAGGTCACGGCAAGTGGTCCGTTGACCCGCATCGTTTCGCGGTTGAGATTATAGGTCCCGCGCTGCGCCGAAATGGACGCAGGCCCGTCGTTCAACAGGATGCGGGCGGACAGTGACGTCATGTCGAGCACGGGTTCTGCTGACGTTTTCTGCACGGCGCTGCCGGCGCGAAGCGAAAAGGGCCGGCCCTCACTGTCCTCACCGCGATAGAGCGCTTCGATAAGCCGCATGCGTTCGCGCGAAAGACTGACTTCATCCTTGTTCAACACAAAGCTGAGCTCCTGCGTGCCGGTAAACGGGCTGAAAGCCAGCACGGCGAGCAAAATGCCGATGATGCTCGGCAATCCGACGCGCAGGAAACGGATGAGCCTGTCATGCCGTCCGCCGGGCAGGGCCCAACGTTGCCTTTGTGTGCGTTCAAGATCAGCCAGTTCGGACATGGGAGCGTTAAACGCCTTCGAACCTTAACTGTGCCCGAATATATCGATTTCCGGCCATCCCGCCAAATCCAGTTCGGCGCGGTGGGGGAGGAAGTCGAAACAGGCCTGAGCCAGTTGCATCCGGCCTTCACGTTCCAGCCGGACGACAAATTCGGCATGCAGCCGGTGCAGATAGCGCACGTCGCTTGCCGCATAATCCTTCTGCGCCTCGGACAAGGTAGGACCACCCCAGTCGCTGGACTGTTGTTGCTTGGATATGTCGGTCGCCAGCATTTCCTTCACCAGTTCCTTAAGGCCATGCCGGTCAGTATAGGTGCGCGTCAGACGCGATGCGATTTTGGTGCAGAACAGCGGCGCGGCCGTCACATTCAGATAATGCGAAATGGCGGCCAGATCGAATCGCGCGAAGTGGAACAGCTTCAACCGTTGCGGATCAGCCAATACGGCACGCAAATTAGGCGCGGCGTAATCGCTATCCGGGCCGAAACGGACAAGATGCTCGTCCCCTTTGCCATCCGAAATCTGCAACAGGCACAGCCGGTCACGGGGCGTGATCAAACCCATTGTTTCGGTGTCGACAGCAACAAGCCCTGCAGCCAAAACGTCCGCAGGTAAGTCTTCTTCATGCAAATATACGCTCATGACTGGTCCCTTGCCCGACCATGCCCGTCAACGCAAATAAAACTGCGATTCCATGCGCCGGAATGGGGCTCGTAATATTTGCTATCGCGTAATCTTTTAATGGGATATAGCTTGGGCTTGCGCGATCAGGAAGGGCCGCGCTTGTGATGTGCAGGACTGGCGCCCTCGACTGCATAGACTAATTTGTTTTGGGCGGTGAGAAGGCAAGTACGAAGACATGGGTTTTGATCGCAAGCGTAACGGCCGTGGCCGGGACAAACGAGACGGTTTTGGGGATGACAGCTATGATGGCTACCGGGCACCCCCTCCATTCCAGAGTGATTTTGGCGGCGGACGTCCTAGTGGCGGATTCGGCGGCGGCGCAGGTGGCGGTGGCGGCTTCGGCGCACCCCGTCGTGGTGCCGGCGGACCCCCGATGCCCGCGCAGGTCATTGGCTCCGGCAAGGGAATAGTCAAATTTTTCAATGGCCAAAAGGGTTTCGGCTTCATCCAGGTGGATGACCGTCCCGATGATGTGTTCGTGCACATCAGCGCCGTTGAGCAAGCCGGTCTTTCCGGTCTGGCCGAAGGGCAGCCGCTCGAATTCACGCTGGTGGATCGTGGTGGCAAGGTGTCTGCGACCGATCTGGTCATCGATGGCGAACCCATCGCCGTACCCGAGCGCGCACCGCGTCCTGAACGTAGTTTCGACCGCGATCGTGCCCCCCGCGAAGGTGGTGGTTTCCGTGGTGGCGATCGTGATTCGGCACCGCGTGGACCGCAGCGCGAATCGACCGGCGAACGCGCCAATGGCACCGTGAAATTCTTCAACGACATGAAGGGTTTTGGATTCGTGCAGCGCGATGACGGCGGCGAAGATGTGTTTGTGCACATCTCGGCCCTGGAACGCTCGGGCATGGGTCAGGTGACTCAGGGCGATCGTTTATCGTTCGATATCGAGATTGACCGTCGTGGCAAATTTTCGGCGGCTAACCTCAGCGCGCTTTCCGAATAAGCCGAACGCAAATTTATAGAAAGGCGGGTGCAGCGTAAAGCTTCACCCGCCTTTTTTTATGGCTTAAAAAAGGGTCAGGCTTTCCCGATGGTCGCCGCAAGGAACCATGCGCGTTGCTCTGCCTGATCCGTCCAATCGTCGAGCAAGCCGTCGGTTGCATTGTCGCCCGCATCTTCGGCAAGGTCTTTGGCTTCCTTCAGTGCTTTCACCAAAGTCTCGTTGTCGGAATGTAGCTCCTTCAGCATCTTGGCCGCATCGGTGGACGTGGAATCATGATCCTTTATACGCTGCTTGCCCGCAATGGCGCCGATCGAGGTCAAGGTATCCTGGCCCAATTTCCGCACGCGCTCGGCAACAAGGTCGGTCGTTGCGATCAATTCGGTGGCCTGTTCGTCGAACAACAGATGATATTCGCGAAAATGCGGGCCGGTGACGTGCCAGTGAAAATTTTTCGTCTTCAGATAGAGCGCATAATAATCCGCAAGCAGACCATTCAAGGCGTCGGCCAATGCCTTCTTGCTGTTATCACCTTCTGCCATCATTTTTCTCCGTTTCTGGGTTCGTCCGTTGAACGCAATATAAGAAGACTGGTTCCCTTTTGCTACCGGAGCCTATCGGTCAGACAGAGTGAGAGCGTCGCTCAAGCGATCCCGAACGCCTGCGTTGCCAGCATGAAACCCCATAGCAACAGCAGCCCGCCAGAGATCCAGCGAATGGGCTTGAGAGGCACAATTTGCGCGAGGCGTTCGCGCAGCAGGACAGCCGGGATGGTCGCTGCCATGATCCCCGTAAAGCCACCTATAAGCGCCATTCCCCAATAGGGCGTGCGCGCGCTTTGGGCCGCGATGATGAACTGGCTCTTGTCCCCGAATTCGAGAATGAACAATCCCAGAAATGCGGTCAGAAAAGCCGGCATTTTCCAGTTTGTCAGCGGGTCAACCGTGCGCCGCCACATCAACATTCCGGCACCTGCAAATATATAGGCGAGGCCGGCAAACAGCTTCACCGGAGCTTCGCTGATCCACTGATCTATAACGGAACCTCCTGCGGCAGAAAGGGCGCTGTTGCATAAGGTCGCAAGCGCAAGTCCGGCGAGGATCGCGCCATTTTTATGGTAGCGCAACGCGAGCGCTGCCGCCAGAATCTGCGTCCGGTCGCCCATTTCGGCGAGAAAGACGGACAGGAATGTGGAAAGCAGTGCGTCCATGGCATGCCACTAGCATCGGGGGATTAAAATCTGGAGAAAAAGATATCGGCCTGTTCGGCGTCAGTTGGGGAGGCGAACAGCCACCGATGCCAACAGCGATTGCGTCACCGAAGGGCTGAGTTGCGAACAACCAATCGCATCTTCCAATATGCCGGTAAAGCTGCTGACCACCGAATCGCCACCGCCATGATCAATGACACGCTGCATTGTGGCTTCGAATACGCTGGCAATGTCGGCAACCGTCGCGAACTGGTGGACCGTTGCCGTCTTGCGGATGGCTTCAAGGCGGACGAGGAATTGCAGGGGGTTGGTATCGAACGACGTCAAGCGAAGAGCTTCCAGCAAATCGCTCAATTCCGCGCGAATCAGCATTTGCCGATCATGATCCATTTCCATGGCAATGCCCCTATGCCCCGTGATAAAGGCAGTTTGCGCCAACATGGTTAACAAGTCGTGAAACTGTCGTCCTGATCGCAGATGACATTCATATGGGCCAGAATCTGGCCAGAACCCGACTCAAGGCTTGACTTTAGGCGCGCGAATCCGCAAAGGCGCGCGTCTGTGAACGGGCCGCGTCATTGCTGCCGCTGTTTTTAACGAAATTCGAACACGAAGGAATGGGCCATGGCGAAGCCAGCCACGATCAAGATCAAGCTGCTCAGCACTGCTGACACTGGCTTTTTCTATGTGACCAAGAAGAATCCGCGCAACATCACTGAAAAGATGACGTTCCGCAAATATGACCCCGTCGTGCGCAAGCATGTCGAGTTCAAGGAAGCCAAAATCAAGTAAGCTTTATAGCTGCTTGAAATGGTAATCGATCAGGGCGCTTCGGGCGCCCTTTTTGATTCATATTGCTCGCGCCCTTGCGCATGACGGGCTTGCGTCTACATCATATCCCGGATGCAAAAACTTATTCACCAATGGACATGGGCCGCACCTTTGTTTGCCTGGCTACTGATTGCGTCAGCGGTTGGCATGACATTGCCCGCCGGTCTTCTGGCAGTGGCCCTGATTGCCACTGTATTGGCCGCCGTGCACCATGCGGAACTCGTCGCGCACCGTGTCGGGGAGCCGTTCGGCACCTTTTTGCTCGCCATTGCGGTCACGATTATCGAGCTAGGCCTGATTATCACGCTTATGTCGGCCGCAGGTCCTGATGCCGCGAGCCTAGCGCGCGATACCGTTTTCGCAGCGGTAATGATCATTCTCAATGGCCTGATCGGCGCTTGCATATTTTTCGGCGCAATCGTGCATAAAGAGCAAAGTTTCAAACAGACCGGTGTGAGTGCGTCGCTCGCAACGCTCTGCGCCTTGACCGTGTTGACGCTCGTATTGCCCAATTTCACCGTCAGCGAACCGGGGCCTGTCTATTCCCCTTCGCAACTCGGCTTTGTGGCGATTGTTTCGTTTCTGCTCTACGCAACCTTCGTGGCCGTGCAGACGGTGCGTCACCGCGACTATTTCTTGCCCGCCAAGACACTGGCGGCGGATGAGGATATCCATGCCGACCCGCCTACCAACGCCCAAACGCTGTTTTCCGCTGTCGCATTGCTCGCCTGTCTGGGCGCTGTGGTGCTGCTTGCCAAAACACTCGCGCCAACAATCGAAGCAGCTGTCGCATCGGCCGGTGCCCCGCGCGCCGGCCTGAAGGATGCGCTCTTCGTCGCCCTTGCCGGCATAGGCGGTGACGGCCATCACCGGAATTGCGGAAAGCACAGTGTCCTTCTGCATGGCCTCGATCAGGTCGATGCCACTGACATGCGGCAACTGGATGTCCATGATCACGAGATCCGGCGCGAACATCCGGGCCTGTTCCAACGCCAGCCGCCCATCGCGCACACCTTCGACGGTGAACTGGTGCGCGCGCAGCAGGTCGGTGAAAAGCTTGAGGTTCAGTTCATTGTCCTCAACAATCATCACCTTTTTTGACATGTGCGCCCTTTTCCCGCTTTGCGTTCGACCGATGCTTCGCTTAAGCCAAAGCCATGCACGAAACAAATAGCAAGTTAGAAGCGTCGAGTCTGGCGTTCCAGGCCTTGGCTTGGGCGTTGATGGACACGTCGCGCGCCGACCGGTTGCTCGCGCTCACGGGCCTGACACCGGAAGGCTTGCGCACCTCCATCCATCACCGCGGGACGCAAGCGGCCATACTCTCATTTCTGGAGGCGTATGAGCCCGACCTGATTGCCTGCGCAGAGGTCATCGGTGTGCCCCCGACCCAATTGGTCAAAGCGCGTGAGGAATTGGAAATATGAGCAAGCCTTTGTTGATTTCGGATTGCGACGAAGTGCTGTTGCATATGATTGTTCCTTTTCGTGACTGGCTGGACGAAGCGCATCACATCCATTTCGACCTCGTCCATGGGGATTGGGGGGAGGCCTTGCGCCACAAGCATGACGGCACCGTTGTCGAGCGGGGACAGGTCTGGGACTTGCTCAACGGCTTTTTCGATACGGAAATGCACCGGCAACAGGCGATTGACGGGGCGGTGGCCGCGATTAACCGGCTAAACGAAGTTGCCGATGTGGTGATATTGACCAATTTGCTCGACCATCGTGCCGAACCGCGCGCAGCGCAGTTGAAGGCGGTGGGTATCACGGCGCCTGTCTACACAAATCAAGGCGGCAAGGGCGAGGCGCTCGGCCGCATATTGGACGAGTATAAACCGAGCGTCGCGGTTTTCGTCGATGATCTGGGGCACCAGCATGATTCGGTCGGGGAGCTTTTTCCCGACGTCTGGCGGCTGCATTTTGTCGGGGAGCCTTTACTGTGGGAGAGAGTAAAGTCTTCCAGAGCCGCGCATGCACGTTTGGACCGGTGGGCGGACGCCGAGCATTGGATCCGGGAGAAACTGGTGGCAAATGAAGCCGCACCTGCTTTGGAAAAGGGATTGTCATGATTGAAGAAAAACTTACCGAATTGGGCATCATCCTGCCTGAACCTGCAGCTCCGGTTGCGTCTTATGTACCGACGGTCGAGGCGGGCGGGATGCTCTATGTGTCCGGGCAATTGCCCTTTGTCGACGGCAAGGTGATTACCGGAAAGGTTGGCGATGCGCGCAGTTTGGCCGATGGCCAACTCGCCGCCCGGGCGTGCGGCATCATGCTGATCGCGCAGATCAAAAAGGCACTGGGCGGGGATCTGGACCGTGTTGAGCGGATCGTCAAACTGGGCGTCTTTGTCGCATCGACATCCGAATTTACCGATCAACCGGAGGTCGCAAACGGCGCGTCCGACTTGATGGAGGCTGTGTTCGGCGATGCCGGAAAACACGCGCGTGCAGCGGTATCGGTGCCTGTCCTACCGCGCGATGCGACCGTGGAAATTGACTGTGTTGTAAAGGTGCGCCCGAATTAATGGCCGATGGCGTTGCCGCCGAACTGCTGAGCCGGGTTAGCGATGTCGCGCCTGCCGCTTGGGATGCGCTCAACCCGCGCGGCAACCCTTTTGTCAGCCACGCCTTCCTGTCGGCGCTGGAGGAATCGGGTAGCGTTGGTCCGGGTACGGGATGGTCATCCGCCCCCATCATTATCCGGGATGCGGCGGACACTCCTGCGGCGGCACTACCTGCTTATCTGAAGACGCATAGCCAGGGCGAATATGTGTTCGACCACCATTGGGCCGATGCCTTCGAACGGGCGGGCGGACGTTATTATCCAAAGCTGCAAATAGCGGCGCCATTTTCGCCTGTGCCGGGTCCAAGGCTTTTGATGCGTGATCCGCTGCATGCGGCATCGCTGCTCGCGGCTGCCGAAACCGTGGTCGACCAAAATGGTCTGTCGTCGGCCCATGCGACCTTTGTCGACGAATCCGAGCTGGAATATTATCGCGCGGCGGGCTGGCTTGTGCGCATCGGCACACAATTCCACTGGCAAAATCGCGGCTATGGCAGTTTTGAAGATTTTCTGGGGGCATTGTCTTCGCGCAAACGCAAGGCAATCCGCAAGGAACGTACGGCGGCGCAGGCATCTGTTCGGATCGAGCAAATTTCGGGGGCGGATATCACCGCTGAAATGTGGGACGCCTTTTGGGTTTTCTATCAGGACACAGGGGCACGCAAATGGGGACGACCCTATCTTACGCGGTCCTTTTTCGATATCATTGGCGACAGCATGAAGGACAGCATTATCCTGTTCCTTGCCTATGATGGCGCCACGCCCATTGCCGGTGCGTTGAACTTCGCCAGTCCCGAGTGCCTCTATGGTCGCTATTGGGGCTGCACCCGTGACGTCCCATTTCTCCATTTCGAGCTCTGCTATTATCAGGCCGTCGACTATGCGATTGCCCATGGTTTGCCGCGGGTCGAAGCAGGGGCGCAGGGCGAACACAAGCTGGCGCGGGGTTATGAGCCGGTCCCGACCTATTCTGCGCACTATATTGCCAATGGCGGCTTTCGTTCGGCGGTGTCCGATTTTCTGGAGCGCGAGACACAGGCGATGGAACGCGAGATCGAGTTTCTGGGCGAAATGGGGCCGTTCAAGCGGCTCTGATTTTTCGGAATGGGGGCGCAAAACGCTGCTTGCAATCCCGAATTTAATCGCGCAATTAAACATGCAGAGAGGAATCAGCCATGAGCAAACCAAGCCCCCAAGAACTTGCGGATTTCGAAAAGCAATGCGACGCCTGGTTCGCCGAGAATACAGTGCGCGACCCCGGATTCATGCTGCCGCTGACCTTTATGGAAGTGTCGACTGACCAGCAGTTCGACTTTCTGCGCGCATGGCAGCGCAAGGTGTATGAGGCTGGCTATTTCGGCATGAGCTGGCCCACCGAATATGGTGGATATGGCATGCATCCCGAATATCAGCGGATCGCCACACGCATCATGAAATCGCATGATGCGCCGATCATGATCAACGCCATTGCCAACGGCTGGACCGGACCTCTGTTGCTCGACATCGGCCGGGAAGAGGACAAGCGGCGCTATATCAAGCCGATGCTGAGTGCCGAGGAGATCTGGTGCCAGGGCTTTTCCGAACCCGAGCATGGCTCCGATCTCGGCTCCGCGCAGACCAAGGCTGTGCGGGATGGCGATGAATATGTGATCAACGGATCGAAAATCTGGACCTCGCTAGGTGACCGTGCGGACTATATGATCCTGCTCGCACGGACCTCAAATGATGGCCCGAGCAAATATGCAGGGCTCAGCTTTTTCCTTGCGCCGATGAAGATTCCCGGCGTGGAAACACGACGGCTGAAAAAACTGACCGGTGAATATGGCTTTACCCAGTGCTTCTTCACCGACGCGCGGATTCCCGCCTCGGGCCTTGTCGGCGAAGAGGGGCAGGGCTGGATGGTCGCCATGAAAACGCTGGAATATGAGCGTGGCGCAAAGGTCAATCCGGTAGGTGGTTATTTCGTCAAAGAAATGGACGTGATGAGCATCGTCGATTTCGCCCGCACCGCAAAGCGGGGTGGCAAGCCGGTGCTCGACGATCCCGTGATGCGTGACAAGCTCGTCGAATATATGATCGACATTCAGGCGTTGAATTTGAACAACCAGCGCCGCCGTATGGCGCCTTTGACCAGTGACCGGCCGATGGGGCTCGCCCTGATGAACAAGCTGGCGCGCACGGAATTGGTGCGTGAACTGACCGAATTCTCGTTGCAGTTTCAGGGGAACCGCGCGGGCTATTATGTCGGCGATGAAAATGCGGTCGACGACGGTTATTGGCACCGTTCCTATCTGAACAGCTTTTCCGCCACCATTGGCGGCGGCACCAGCCAGATTCAGAAAAACATCATCGGCGAACATGTGCTGGGACTACCCAAAGGGCGGTGATTGCGCCTGCCCCGCAGCGATGACCATAAGGCAGGTCAAGGCTGCCCTGACCAATTGGAGGTAAACATGTCTGAAGTTTTGACGCAGGCGCAAGATGGCGTCCTGATTATCACGATCAACCGGCCCGAAGCGAAGAACGCCGTCAATCAGGCGGTCGCGCAGGGAATTGCGGCTGCGATGGAACAGCTCGATGCCGACAAGAGCCTCAATGCTGGCATCATTACCGGCGCCGGCGGGACATTTTGTTCGGGGATGGATCTGAAAGCGTTTCTGCGCGGTGAATTACCAAGCATCAAGGGCAAAGGCTTTGCCGGATTTATTGAAACTCCGCCAGCCAAGCCGCTGATCGGTGCTGTCGAAGGTTATGCGTTGGCTGGCGGGATGGAGATTGCGATTGCCTGCGATTTGTTGGTGGCGAATGACAAGGCACAGTTCGGGATCCCTGAAGTGAAACGCAGCCTGGTGGCAGCAGCGGGTGGGTTGCTGACCCTGCCATCGATCATCGGCAAACGCCTGGCAATGGAGCTGGCTCTTATCGGTGATTTCATTTCAGCGCAGCGCGCTTATGAAATCGGTTTCGTCAACCGCGTCACAGAAGGTGCCGCACTCGACGCGGCGCTTGAACTTGCCGCAAAAGTTGCAGCGAACGGCCCGCTCGCATTGATCGCGACCAAGCGCGTCATTAATGAACGTCCCGACTGAAGCTCGACCGAAATGTGGAAAAAACAAGCAGAAATTGCTATGCCGGTACTGATGTCTAAGGATGCGCGGGAAGGCGCGGCTGCCTTCGCGGAAAAACGTAAACCAAATTGGCAAGGTGAGTAATCATGGGTCATCCCGTCGTCCACGCCGCTGCATATCCCGACAAGCCTGCCGTGATCATGGCGGGGTCCGGAGAGACGGTTACATACCGCCAACTGGATGAACGGTCGAACCAGTGTGCACATCTTTTCCGGTCACTGGGGTTGAAGCATGGCGACACCGTTGCGCTCTGTCTGGATAACCGGCCCGAATTTTTCGATCTGGTCTGGGGCGCGCAGCGCGCAGGGTTGATTTATGTCGCGATCAGCTGCCGTCTGACTGCTTCTGAAATGGATTATATATTAAACGACAGTGGTTCGACCGCGCTTTTTGCCTCGACCTATCTCGGGGCTACGCTGGATCAGTTACAAAGCCCCGTTAAGCGCTACATTTTGGGCGGTGAACATGCGGGATGGTCTTCTTATGCCGACGCCGTTGCAACCATGCCGACGACCCCGATTGCGGATGAACGCGCCGGCACCGATATGCTGTATAGTTCGGGTACGACCGGTCAGCCCAAGGGCGTCCGCTTTCCTCTGCCCGAAGACCCGGACATCGCCTCGCCCAATGCCTTATCCGGCCTTGCCGCGATGGCGTTCAAATTTTCTTCGGACAGCATCTATCTGTCGCCGGCGCCCTTATATCATGCGGCGCCCTTGCGGTGGTGCATCGCAGTGCACCGGCTTGGCGGCACAGTAGTCGTCATGGAAAAATTTGATCCCGAAGCAGCGCTTGCGGCGATCGAAAAATACAAGATTAATGCCAGCCAGTGGGTGCCAACCCATTTCGCCCGGATGCTGAAATTGCCGGAAGATGTCCGGAACAGCTATGATGTGTCGTCGCTGGAAACGGCGGTCCATGCGGCGGCTCCATGTCCGATCCCGATCAAAGAGGCGATGATCGAATGGTGGGGTCCCGTTCTGCGCGAATATTATGCCGGCACCGAAGGTCAGGGCATCACCTTCATTTCCAGCGAAGAGTGGTTGACCCATAAAGGTTCGGTCGGACGTCCGCTCAACGCGGTCATGCACATCTGCGATGAAAATGGCGACGATGTCGAGGTGGGTCAGGAAGGTACGGTCTTTTTCGAAAGCGCCGCCTCCTTCAGCTACCATAACGACCCTGAGAAGACGAAAAACGCCACGAATAAACATGGCTGGACCACCTTGGGGGATGTCGGACGTCTGGATGAAGAAGGCTATCTCTATCTGACCGACCGGAAGAGTTTCATGATCATTTCGGGCGGGGTGAACATCTATCCGCAGGAAATTGAAAATCATCTGGTCACCCATCCCAAGGTCCGGGATGTCGCCGTCATTGGCGGACCCCATGATGAAATGGGCGAAGAGGTTATCGCGGTCGTCCAACCGCTCGACATGGCGGAAGCCGGCGACGCCTTGCGCGACGAACTCACCGCCTACGCGCGTGAAAAGCTATCGGGCATCAAGATCCCGCGGCGGATCGATTTCCGGGAAGAGCTTCCCCGCCACGATACCGGTAAATTGTACAAGCGCCTGTTACGGGACGAATATTGGGCCAGTCAAAAGTCATGACCGCAGGCCCCAAAATGGCGCCGGATCTTGCGGCCGTTATCGTCGACCCGCTGGCTTATGGTGCATGGCAGCCATTGCTGGATGCTTTTGCGACCTTGCGCCGCGATGCGCCCATCGCGCTTGCTGAAATTCCCGGCTACCGGCCCTTTTGGGTGGTCACGCGCCATGCGGACATTCTGAAAATCAGCAAAGACAATGCGACTTTTCTGAACAATCCGGCGACGGTGGTCCTTGCGCCCGTCATGGCCGAAATGTTCGTTGCCCACCTGATGAACGGCAGCCCGCATCTTGTGAAGTCGCTCGTCCAGATGGACGCGCCGGAGCATCCGAAATACCGGCGTTTGACCCAAGACTGGTTCATGCCCGCAAATCTCAAGACGATTGAGGCGAATATCCGGACCATTGCGAAAGCATCGGTCGACAAGATGCTGGCCATGGGTGGTGAATGTGATTTCGCGCGCGATGTCGCCTCCATGTATCCCTTGCATGTGGTGATGGAATTGCTCGGCGTTCCGGAAAGTGATGAGCCTTTGATGCTCAAACTGACGCAGGAACTGTTCGGCGGGCAGGACCCGGACCTGAACCGGACACGCGCGGTGCAGATGTCAGCCGAAGAAGCCACCAAGATCATGGCGCAAACCGTTGCGGATTTTAACGCCTATTTCGAAGCGATGGCGCAGGACCGCAGGGCGAATCCGCGACAGGATCTCGCCACCATCATTGCGACAGGGATGATCGACGGCGCTCCGATCCCTGATTATGAAAGCGCTGGTTATTATACGATCGTCGCGACAGCAGGCCACGACACGACGTCGGCGTCGACCGCCGGAGCCATGTGGGCGTTGGCGCAAGATCCGGAGCAGTTTGCGAAGGTGAAGGCGGACCGCACACTGTTGCCCGGATTGATTGAAGAAGCCATCCGTTGGACGACGCCCGTGCAGCATTTCATGCGGACCGTAGCAGCCGATACGGAAATTGGCGGTGTTTCCATGAAAGCGGGCGACTGGCTTATGCTCTGCTATATCTCCGGAAATTACGACGAGTCGGTGTTTCCGGAACCCGAGCGGTTCGATGCGACACGCAGTCCCAACCGGCATATTTCCTTTGGTTCTGGCGCACATCAATGTCTCGGCTTGCATCTCGCCCGGTTGGAGATGAAGATATTGTTCGAAGAATTACTCGACCGGCTGGATTCGGTTGAGCTTGCTGGTGAACCCAAACGGTCGCAGTCGACTTTTGTCGGCGGGCCAAAAACATTACCGCTGCGTTTCAAAGCAGCTTGAACGGAAGAGGATGCTCCCATGGTAACGCAATATAAGAATCTTATCGGCGGCGAATTGGTCGACAACGGGAAGTGGATCGATGTCGTAAACCCGGCGAACGAACAGGTGATCGGACAGGTGCCCGATTGCGGTCAGGCCGAATTGGACAAAGCCGTCGCCGCAGCGCGTGCCGCGTTTCCGAAATGGAAGAAAACAAGCGTCGAAGAACGCCGCGCCTGTTTTGCCAAAATGGCCGACGCCATCAAGGCGAACAGTGATGAGCTGATGCGCTTGCTGACCAGCGAACAGGGTAAGCCACATATGCAGGCAGGCAGCGAGATTGCCGGTTGCGTCGGCATGACGCGGGCTTTGCCCACGCTGAATCTGGAAGAGAAGATCAGCGAAGATAGCGATAAGCGCCTGAGCCGCACCCGCCGAGTACCTGTCGGTGTTGTGGGTGGCATAGTGCCCTGGAATTTCCCGGTCCTGATGGCCGTGCAAAAGATCGTGCCCGCACTGCTTTCGGGCTGCACCATGGTTCTGAAGCCGTCGCCGTTCACACCCTTGGCAACCTTGCGGATGGCCGAACTGATTGCCGGTGTCTTCCCCGCAGGTGTGCTGAATGTCATCACCGGTGGTGATGCGCTTGGTCCGTTGCTGACGTCGCATCCCGACATCGACAAGATTACCTTCACGGGTTCAACCGCAACCGGCAAGCGCGTGATGGAATCGGCGTCGAAGGATCTGAAGCGTATCACGCTTGAGCTGGGCGGAAATGATGCGGCGATCGTGTTGCCGGACGCGGATGTCGCGAAGGTGGCGGAAAAGCTGTTCTGGGCCAGCTTCTACAATGCAGGGCAGGTCTGCATTGCGGCCAAGCGCATTTATATCCACGAAGATATTTATGACGAGTTGTCGGCGGCAATTGCGGCCTATGCCGGTGCGGTCAAGGTGGGCGATGGTGCGGAGCAGGGCACGGCCGTTGGTCCGATTCAGAACAAACAGCAGTATAACCGCGTTCTCGAACTGATCGCCGATGCCAAGGACAAGGGGTATAAATTCCTTGTCGGTGGCGACCATGATCCATCGATCCCCGGCTATTTCGTTCCCGTAACGGTGCTCGACAATCCACCGGAAGACGCACGCATTGTGGCCGAAGAGCAATTTGGTCCGGTCATGCCTCTGATGAAATTCTCGACCGTTGACGAGGTCATCAGCCGCGCCAATGCATCGGATTATGGCTTGGCCGGTTCGATCTGGACCAGCAACCCCGAAGCTGCGGTTGAAGTTGCCGAGCAGCTCGAAACCGGCACGGTCTGGATCAACGAATCGATGCATCTTGCGCCCAATGCGCCCTTTGCCGGACATAAACAGTCGGGATTCGGTGCGGAATTGGGTGAAGAAGGATTGCTGGAATTCACCTATCCGCAAGTCATCACGATCGCGCGCGAAGCCGCCTAAGCCCCATTCGCTTTGTACTAGGGCGACAGGTGACAATCTCAACTTGACTCTCTTGGGTCAAAGTTTAATCGTCTGATTAAATTTTGACCCATAGGAGAGTGAAGATGGCAGATGCCTATATTGTAGACGCAGTGCGGACCGCCGGTGGACGGCGTGGTGGAAAGCTTGCCGGGGTACATCCGGTGGATCTGGGTGCCGCGGTGCTTGATGCCATTGCCGACCGCAATGACTTTGATCCCGCCGCAATCGAAGATGTTATCATGGGTTGCGTGATGCAGGGCGGCGAACAGGCCGGTGACGTTGGTCGCAATATTGTCCTTGCGTCGAAACTGCCGAACTCCATTCCATCCGTCAGTATTGACCGTCAATGCGGTTCATCGCAGCAGTCGATGCAATTTGCTGCGCAAGGTGTGATGTCGGGAACGCAGGATATGGTTCTGGCAGCCGGCATCGAAAGTATGACGCGCGTACCCATGGGTTCGACGTCGATGCTGTTTAAGAAAGAAGGTCTGGGCACCTATAAGAGCCCACGGCTCGAAGAAGCCTATCCCGGCATCATGTTCAGCCAGTTCATGGGCGCCGAAATGCTGGTCAAAAAGCATGGTTTTACGCGCGAAGACCTGGACCGCTTTGCGCTCGAATCCCATCAGAAAGCAAAAGCGGCCACGGAATCAGGCGCGTTCGCCAACGAGATTGTCGGCGTCGAAGTGGAAACACCCGAAGGCAATATCATCCATAGCAGCGACGAAGGCATCCGTTTCGACGCCACTATGGAAAGCCTGTCGGCCGTTAAGCTATTGCAGGAAGGCGGATCCATCACCGCAGCAAATGCCAGCCAGATTTGTGATGGCGCCAGTGCGGTGCTGATTGTGTCGGAGCGCGCCTTGAAAGAGCATGGCCTGACCCCGCGTGCACGCATCGTGAATCTGACGGTGACGGCAGGTGACCCTGTCATCATGCTCGAAGAACCGCTCTTTGCAACTGACCGTGCGTTCCAGCGCTCGGGGATGAAAATCGAAGATATTGACCTCTACGAAGTGAACGAAGCCTTCGCGCCGGTTCCGCTCGCTTGGCTCAAGCATGTCGGTGCTGACCGGTCGAAGATCAACGTGAATGGCGGTGCGATTGCTTTGGGTCATCCCTTGGGCGCCTCGGGTACCAAGTTGATGGCAACGCTGCTCAACGCGCTCGAAGCGCGCAAGGGCAAATATGGCTTGCAGACGATGTGCGAAGGCGGCGGTCAAGCCAACGTTACGATCATCGAGCGCGTGTAAATTTGACGTCTCCCGGACGGGCGAGTGTTTTTTAAAAAGGACTTAGAATGAAACTGGATTCCACAATTGCCGCCGTCGTGACCGGCGGGGCTTCCGGCCTTGGCGAAGCCACGGCGCGTCAGCTTGCTGCCAAGGGCGTCAAGGTCGCCATTTTCGATTTGCAGGCCGAAAAAGGCATGGCTGTTGCCGCTGAAATCGGTGGCATTTTCTGCGAAGTAAACGTGACCAGCGATGAAAGCGTGGACGCAGGCTTTGCCAAAGCGCGTGCAGCGCACGGGCAAGAGCGCATATTGGTAAATTGCGCCGGTACCGGAAATGCGATCAAGACCGCGAGCCGGTCGAAAGAAGATGGTTCCATCAAGCACTTCCCGCTTGATGCCTTTGACCGCATCATCCAGATCAACCTTGTGGGTACATTCCGGTGCATCGCCAAATCGGCGGCTGGTATGCTGACCCTTGATCCGATGGAAGACGGCGAACGCGGCGCGATGGTCAACACCGCTTCGGTTGCCGCCGAAGACGGCCAGATGGGTCAGGCGGCCTATTCCGCGTCCAAGGGTGGCGTTGTCGGCATGACCTTGCCGATTGCACGCGATCTGATGAGCGAAGGCATTCGTGTGAACACCATCCTGCCGGGTATCTTCAACACGCCACTGATGAACGGCGCGCCCCAACAGGTGAAGGACGCGCTGGCCGCGTCGGTGCCCTTCCCCAAGCGTCTCGGCAATCCGGAAGAATATGCGATGGTCGCGCTGACCATGATCGAATGCGGCTATTTCAATGGCGAAGATGTGCGCATTGACGGCGCCATCCGTATGGCGCCGCGCTAAACCCATGACCGACTTCGCCCAGATCCGTTATGACGTGGCCGACGGCATCGCCACCATCACGCTCAATCGCCCGGAAAAGATGAACGCTTTCACGAATGTGATGATGCGGGAAATGTGTTCGGCTTTTGATTTGGTAGATGCCGATGATGCCGTCCGTGCCGTCATCGTAACGGGTTCGGGTGAGCGGGCTTTCTGTGCAGGGGCCGATCTGACGCCTGATGGCGGCGGCGATGTTTTTGCCAGCGGGTCGAAGGTAGAATCGCTGTCGGACGAGCGCGTACGCGATTCCGGCGGGCGGCTTACGCTGCGGATCTTTCAATGCAAAAAGCCGGTCATTGGCGCGATCAATGGCGCAGCGGTCGGTATCGGTGCGACGATGCAGTTGCCGATGGATTTCCGGCTGGCGAGCGACACTGCCCGTTTCGGCTTTGTCTTTGCGCGCCGCGGAATTGTGCCAGAGGCGGCATCGAGTTGGTTCCTGCCCCGGCTGGTGGGCATGCAGCAGGCACTGGAATGGTGCATGACCGGACGGGTTTTTGACGCGGCTGAAGCTTTGAAGGGGGGCTTGGTCCGCTCGGCCCATGCGCCTGCCGATCTGTTGCCCGAGGCGCAGAAGCTGGCGCGCGAGATTGCGGATAACACCGCGCCGGTTTCGATTGCGCTGACCAGAGCCATGCTGTGGCGCCTGCCGTCGGCGGATCATCCCATGGCGGCACACCAGATTGACAGCCGCGCCATCTACCGCCGCGCCCGCTCCGGCGATGCGGCGGAAGGCATTGCCAGCTTCCTCGAAAAACGCTCTCCCAACTATCCGGATAAAATATCCACAGATTTGCCGGACTTCTTTCCATGGTGGGATGAACCTGCTTATAAGTGACGCTACGTCTGGGAGGCATTGGGGAGCATATGGCCAGTAGTGGACCAAAGTTGATTAGCGACACACCGGAAAGCGGAAACGCGCGCGACCAGTTGATTGAGGCGGCAAGCCAGATCATGCGCGATGGTGACACCATCGATTTGTCGCTATCCGAACTGTCGATGCGCGCCGGTCTCAACAGCGCGCTCGTCAAATATTATTTCGGGAACAAGAACGGCTTGATGCTGGCCCTGCTCGACCGGGATATGGGCAATATCGTCCATGGCCTCGGGGCATTGGTGGCCAAGGATATGCCGCCGGAGGAAAAGCTGCGCCTGCATATTGGCGCCGTGATCGATACCTATTACGCCTTTCCCTATCTCAACCGCCTGCTGATGCGCATGGTACGCGATAGCGCGCCGACTGAGGCCGCTCGGATCGCCGATCTCTACCTTCGTCCGATTTCCAAGGCCTATGACACGCTGATCAGCGAAGGTGTCAAAGCGGGCAAGTTCCGAAACATTGACCCGCAGTTTTTCTACTTCACCGTCACGGGTGCTGCGGATAGGTTCTATTCCTCCCGCCTTGTTTTGAGGCACTGCTATAATCAGGACGATTTCAACGAGAATATGCGCGACCGCTATCGCGACCATACAATCGAGTTGATCATGCGCGGGCTATTGACCTAAAATCCGAGTGCGCTCCTGATTTCATCCCCGTCGGCATCAAGCATCGGAGGGTGGGCGTAGTTGGTCACCGGCGTTCCGGCATAATGCACCGGATGCTTCATGGTCCGGTATTTCCCTAGCTCAGGGCTTTCCAATTCTTCGAAGAACGCGACATCGGCCAGATGCGGATCCGTCAGCACATCCGCCATCCGGTTATATTTCATCGCCGGTATGTCGTTTTCCGCCAATAGGTCGAGCCATTCGGCGGTGGTGCGCTCAGCCGTGACTTCCTCGATAAGCGCATAGAGTTCGCCGGTATGTTTGGTCCGTTCCTGATAGGTGGCAAATCGCGGGTCATCAAAGACGCCGGGCCGTCCGCCCAGTTCAAAGAACTTCGCCCATTGCCGGTCATTATAAGGCACGATGGCAATGAAACTGTCTTTCGTCGGATAGGGCCGCCGCCGCGGGTTGATCGACCGCGTATAGCCCATCCGCCCGTTGCCGGGGAGGAAGGTTTCGCCCCACAGATTGTCGACCATATGGAACCAGGTAAAGCATTCGAACATCGGGACCTGCACAAATTGTCCGCCTTGCCCACCCGCACGGGCCAGCAGTGCTGCCATGGTGGCATTGGCGGCAAACAGCCCGCTCACTTTGTCAGCCACCAAGGAAGGTGCGTAGGTCGGACGTCCACCGTCCCGCTGTTCGCTTAAGGCCGCAAAGCCCGATGCTGCCTGGATAAGATCATCATAGGCTTGCCGCTCGCCATAGGCGCCCCCCGCGCCAAAACCGGCACAGTGCACATAAATGATATTGGGGTTGATTGCTTTGACTGCCTCATAGCCAAATCCAAGGCGCTCCATACCGGCCATGCGGACATTGTGGATGAAGACGTCGGCTTCCTCCAGCAAGGCTTCGAGTACGGCCTTGTCTTCAGGCTTTTTGATATTGAGGTTGATGGCCTTTTTGTTGCGGTTCAACGCGGCGAATATCGGGCCATGCTGCTTGGTTGGCGAATCGCCGGCGTGTCGCATCAGATCGCCCGGGGTGTTCCCTTCGCTGTTTTCGATCTTGATGACCTCTGCCCCCAAGTCGGCAAGCTGTACAGTCGCGTAAGGGCCGAGCACGACGGTCGCCATATCCACGACTTTTGTGCCTTTGAGGGGACCTGTGGGCTCTTTGTCCCACTTTAGTTTTGGCCAAGCTGCCATCACGCTCTCCTTTATCCTTGCATCACCTGCTAGCATATTTAAGCGTACAGTTAAGAACTTTGTGAGAGGAATATCGCGTGGGTTTTGATGCACAAGCTCCCGTCATCATTGGCGTAGGTGAAGCAAGCCGCAAGACGGTTGCCGGCGAATGGCCGCGTCCTGTTGAACTGGCAGGCCAAGCCATAAAGGTTGCGCTCGCCGATACCGGTCAGGCAGATGCCGTCGCTGCGGCTATTGATGTGATCGCCGCGATCCGGACATTTGAAGACAGTGGGGTTTCGATGGGCACGGGATCGCCCGATAATGTCCCCGAAGCCTTTGGCGCGGCAGGTGGCATTTCTGCCGCGCGGTTGATCTATGCCGATGTCGGCGGCCAAAGCCCGCAGGCGATGGTCCACGAATTGGCAGGCGAGATCCGTCGGGGGGAGACCGGACTGGCAGTCATCGTCGCGGCAGAGGCAATGGGCACCGCCAAGCGGGCCCGAAAGGCAGGGGTCGAGCTGGATTGGCGTCTGGCGTCCGACACGCCTTTCGACAACAGGCTTTCAAGCTTCCCGATATTGAGCCGGGCCGAAATCCGGCACGGGATCATATCGATGCCCTTGGCTTACTCGCTCCTTGAAAATGCCCGGCGCTTGGGTCTCGGGCTGTCCCGTGAGGATTATTTGGTCCACATGGCCGAACTGGGCGCCGCCATGTCGGTTGCATCCCTGACGCGTGAGCATGCGCAATTCGCGAAGCATTTTACGGTGAGCGATCTCGTCCGGGACAATGAAAGCGACTATCCGCTGACCGATATATTCCGGCGCTGGCGTGTAGCGCAGGATGCGGTCGATCTTGGCGGCGCAGTCATTCTGACAAGCGCGGGTAAGGCGCGTGAACTGGGTGTGGCGGACGACAAAATGATCTGGCTCGCGGGATCCAGCGAAACCAAAGAGCCGCCTTATAGTGAACGCAAGGACCTCACCCATCCAAAGGCGCTCGATTACGCACTGCACGCGGCGCTGGACCAGGCCGGATTTGAAGCAGCGCAGATTGGGCCAGTCGATATCTATAGCTGCTTTCCCGTCGCGGTTTTCGCCGCTGTCGATACCTTGGGCGATCCTGCGCGCGCTCTCGGCGATTACACCATCACGGGCGGACTTAATTTCTTCGGGGGTCCGGGCAATGGCTATGCAATGTACAGCATCGCTGCCGTCGTCCAACGGCTGCGTCAGGATCGAACCAAGCCGGCCCTGCTGACCGCCAATGGTGGCGTGATGTCCAAGCAGGCTGTCGGCATTTACACCGCGAGCCCCCCGCCGCGTCCGTGGACCGGCGAAATCCGTTCGGCATATCAGCCGGAATCGGTCGCCCTTGATGAAGCACCCCAAGGCACAGGCCGCGTGCTGACCTATGCGCGCCCCGTTGCCAAGGGCGTGACGGGCGCTGCCACAGTGTTGCTGGAAATGGAGAGTGGTGCCCGCGCGCTTGCGGTCATGGACGATGCGCCCGTGATTGATCTGGGCGGCGCGAAGGTTACCGTTACACCGCAGGAAAAAAGGCATAGTGCCACTATATATTGCTAATGTCCGGTTCAGGTTGCTAAAGGTACTACTCCTCCAAGGAGAAAGATCATGCACAGCAAGTTGATTCTCGCGCTCGCCTTGCCCATTGCGGCGCTCACCTCATGCGGGGATGTCGATAGCACCCCCAAACCTTTGACGGAAAAACAGTCCGAGCTGCTGACCAAGGAATTGGCTGGCCGAGTAGCGGGCACGGCGGTCAACTGCATCAGCGATTTCAACAGCACCAATGTCGTCCGCGTTAGCGATGACATCCTGCTCTATCGTGTGTCCGGCAATCTGGTGTACAAAAACACCTTGCGCAGCAGCTGCCCTGGCCTCGCGCGGGACAGCGACATCATGGTGACGGAGCAATTTGGCGGCCAGAAATGCCGGGGAGATCTTGTAAAGCTTGTTGACCGCACAAGCGGTATCCCGGGCCCCGTGTGCAGCCTTGGTGAATTTGTGCCCTATCGGAAAGAAAAAAGCGGAAGCTGAACCTGTTCGCTAGGGCGTTCCGGCGATGAAATCGTTCAGCGCCTTGGCGAATTTGTCCGGCTGGTCGAGCATGATGAAATGATAGCTGCCCGTTATCTGGGTAGCCTTGAAATTGGGCGTACCGGCATATTGCGGCAAGAAAGCCGCGGTTGATTGTTCGACGGTCATCGCGCTATCATCCTGCGCATAGAGCAAGGTGACAGGTGCGCTAATCTTGGAGAGTTCAGGCCGCATATCGGTGGTCATGACATCCAGCAAAGCTTGCGCGATGACGCGGGGGTCCGAATTTCGGCTCCACCGGTCTACCGTCATGCGGCCACGCGGATTGTTGGTCAGCCCGCCTGCCTGGCTTTGCGGCCCCGGATCGCGGCCGGTATCGACCGGCTTGGGTTGGCCATAGGCTGACCGGATGGAGGCGGCCAGCCGTTCGGCCTGGGGACGGACGAGATCGACCGTGGCGGCGGGATGGAACAGGGTGCCGATGAACGGCAAGGCATCGACCACCATGACTTTCCGGACCAGATCGGGATAGCGGGCCGCAATCATCAATCCGGATAGGCCACCCAAAGAATGGCCCACGATCAGGGGCTTCTTTCCGCCCCCTGCCATGATCCTGTCCGCAATATAGTCGCCTAGCTCCCGAACAAAGGGTTCCAGAACAGGCCCCTCGCCATTGGCTTCGGCCGCATCGCCAAATCCGCGGATCTGTATAACATGCAGCCGAACGCACGACCGTTGGACCGCACGCGTTGCGTCCCACACTTCGCGTGACGTTGCGAGGCCGGGAATCAGGATGACGTCATCAACATCACCTTGCGTTGGTCCCTCGATCTCGACGCTGAAATGGCGTCCGTCATAGGTTGACCGTTCGACCGCTGCGCTCGCGCTTGCGGCGCACTGCGGGGTTTGCGAACTTGCTACGGTTGGCAGCATGAGGGCCGCTGCGGCGAATATCAGGGGTAAGGTCAACTTCAAGGTCAGTCTCCGACGGTAATTTTAGTCGCGCACAAAAATGGCTTCGATGGTCAGATCGAACAGATCGGCTATGCGAAAGGCCAAGGGCAGGGACGGGTCATATTTTCCCGTCTCGATCGCATTGACCGACTGGCGTGATACACCCAGCGCGTCGGCCAGATCCTGCTGGCTCCAGTCGCGCTCGGCACGCAAGACTTTCAAACGGTTCTTCATGCTTTCCAACGCGCAATCGGGCCAGCCAGACCAAGCATGGCAAACCAGATGACGCCCATCCATTGGGGTCCCGTTGCGACGACATCATAGACCTGCAGAAATTGCCAAACGGTCACGATGACCAGGGTGAAGGCGGTTGCGAACAGGGTCTGCTTGGCGAACAGGAAGCGTTGATATTCATCGTCCGTTTCCACCAACAGCCGGAATATCGCCCAGAAGACGCCGATCACCGGAAAGGCGGTGATCAACGCAAGCCCGATACGCGTGGCCTGTCCATGGGCAGCGCCGCTGCGCGCAAAGGTCAGGCTGGCGGTCAGGATGACCACATAGGATGTCATGAAAAGAAGGATGCGGATGCTATAACGACGCATATAGGGCGCCATGCTGTTCCAATTTGCCATGTCAATGAACCTTTAATTTAAGACAAGGTAACTTTACACTCAAATGGAGAGATGTCAAGTTTCCTTTGCATATCGAACGAAGACGCGTGTTGGCCGGGGCATTCTGCGCTATTTCTGCGGGGTTGCGGCATTGGCCGCAGGCTGGCAAAGGGACACTTCTTAAACACACCAGAAAGTATTTTTTTCCCATGTCCGAGATGATCCGCGTCACCCTTCCCGATGGCTCCGCCCGAGAAGTGCCCAGCGGAACTACCCCTGCGGAGATTGCCGCCGCAATTGGTCCGGGCCTTGCCAAGGCTGCCCTTGCCGCCCGTGTGGATGGCGAGGTGCGCGACATCATGCGGCCTTTGGACAGCGATACCCATCTGGCGTTGATCACTGCGAAGGATGAGGCGGATGCCCTCGAACTGGCGCGGCATGACTTTGCGCATATCCTGGCCGAAGCGGTGCAGGCGCTGTTTCCCGGTACCCAGATTACGTTCGGGCCGGCGACCGATGACGGTTTCTATTATGACGTGATGGCACCCGCCAGCCGCGGGCCGTTCACGCTCGATGACCTGCCCGTCATTGAAGAAAAGATGCGCGAGATTATCCGCGCCGACAAGCCGTTACGCCGTGAAGTCATGTCCCGTGACGCGCTGATTGCGACATGGGCGGCGGCGGGCGAAAGCTTTAAGGCCGAATGGGCGCGTGAATTGCCCGATGGCGAAGAGCTGACGGTTTACTGGTCGGGTGATGACTGGATGGACATGTGCCGCGGGCCGCATCTGGCGTCGACCGGAAAGCTCGATCCGCAGGCATTCAAGCTGACGCGCGTGGCCGGCGCCTATTGGCGTGGCGACCAGAACAATGCCCAGCTGAGCCGCATCTACGGGACTGGCTGGCTGAACAAGAAGCAGCTTGATGCGCATCTGGTGCGTCTTGAAGAAGCGGCGAAACGCGACCATCGCCGTTTGGGTCAGGATATGGACCTGTTCCATTTGCAGCAGGAGGCACATGGTTCGGTATTCTGGCACCCGCATGGCTTTACCATCTGGCGGCAGCTTGAATCCTATATGCGCCGTGCCATTGATGCCACCGGCTATCAGGAAGTCAAAACGCCGCAGGTCATGGATGCGCGGCAGTGGGAACAGTCAGGCCATTGGGGCAAATATCGCGAAAACATGTTCGTGATCCCTGATGAAGTGCCGAACACCGAAGACGAAGGTCCGGTCATTTCGGGCGACGCCGACTGGATGGCGCTGAAGCCGATGAACTGTCCGGCGCATGTGCTGATTTTCCGGCAGGGTATCAAATCCTATCGCGACCTACCGCTGCGGCTGTATGAGCATGGCTGCTGCCACCGCAACGAACCGCATGGTGCGCTGCACGGCCTGATGCGCGTGCGGCAGTTTACGCAGGACGATGCGCATATCTTCTGCCGCGAAGACCAGATTGTCGCCGAGGTGCAGGATTTCTGCGCATTGGCGGACCGGATCTACAAGGATTTCGGTTTTACCTATTCGATCAAGCTCGCGCTTCGTCCTGAAAAACGGTTCGGGTCCGATGCCGATTGGGACAAGGCGGAAAATGAACTGCGCGATGCCGTTGTGCGCGCGGGGTTGGCGACCGAAGAATATGGTTGGGAAGAACTGCCCGGCGAAGGCGCCTTTTATGCGCCCAAGCTGGAATGGCATCTGACCGACGCCATCGGGCGCACCTGGCAGGTGGGGACGATCCAGTCCGACCGCGTTCTGCCCGAGCGTCTGGATGCGAGCTATGTCGGTGAAGATGGCGCGCGCCACCGGCCCGTCATGCTGCACCGTGCGATCTTCGGCTCTTATGAGCGGTTTATCGGTATCTTGATCGAACATTATGCAGGCCGCTTCCCGGTCTGGCTGGCACCCGTGCAGGCAGTGGTCGCGACCATCGTTTCGGACGCCGACGGCTATGCCGGGCAAGTCGAGGCCAGGTTGAAGGCGGCTGGAATTCGGGTTGAATCCGATCTGCGCAACGAAAAGATCAACTATAAGGTGCGCGAGCATAGCCTTGCGAAAGTCCCGCATCTGCTGGTTGTCGGCATGCGCGAGGCAGAGGAGGGCAAGGTTGCCATCCGCTCGCTCGGTTCGGAAGGGCAGCGGATCATGACGCTCGACGAAGCCATTGCGCTGCTGGTTGCCGAAGCAACACCGCCGGATTTGCGCGCTTGATCTGTTGTCGGCCCAGGACAATTTCCGATTAACAGTCTGCGCCTTTTAGGATGCTGAACCCTGCAAGCGCCTTGGCGGGCGTCGGGCCATGGATGCTGGCGTCCGCAGCCGTTATGACTTTTGGCGCCGCCTATGTCCGGGGGCTCACCGGTTTTGGTATGGCGATCATTCTTGTGCCGATGCTGGGTCTGATCGTAACGCCCGGCGAGGCCGTGGTGCTGGGTATCCTGCTGCAGGTGCTGATCGGACCCGTCGGGATCCGGATCATATATGCCGATGCGCACCGCCCAAGCGCGCTGACAATCGCGGCCTTTGCCGTTCTGGCTACACCAGTGGGGATATGGCTTCTGCAACAGGCCACGCCCGATGTGGCGCGCCTACTGATCGTGCTGATCGCCATAGGTGCCTTTGTTCTTGTGCTTCTACCCCCGCGCGGAGAGGTCCGGCCCGGTTTCAAGGAAACCGCGCTGACCGGTGTTGCTTCCGGCATCTTGACCGGCTTCGCTGCCATGCCAGGACCACCCGTTGTGCCCTATTATCTGCGCCAGCCCATCCCGCCGGCCGAAGCCCGCGCGTCGATGATGCTCGTCTTTTTCGCAACGGCGATTGCCGGCACGCTTTCTGCATTTGCACTGGGGTTGGCGAGCTGGCGGCTTTTCTGGCTGTCGCTCGTTCTGTTCCTGCCCATGCTTGCGGGAAACTGGTTGGGGGCGAAATCTTTTGGCAGGGTCCCTGCGCACCTCTGGCGCATGTTCGTCGCGCTGATTTTGGGATTGGCTGCGATATCGGCGGTATTGAGGCTGTTTTAACCGCTTCGATCCCGTTTTTTAACGGGGCGTTAAACTCCGTTGCCGCGCTGTTAACCATAAACATTATGCCGGCATTTGTGATCTTAATTTATCACATTTTACATGAGAGCGCTTCTTCTGTCCCTGTTGCTGGTCGCAACGCCCGCCGCGGCGTTGAACGAAGGGCTGCAATGCGTGCCCTATGCGCGGGCATTGTCGGGCGTGACCATCTACGGCGATGCCCACACCTGGTGGGGTCAGGCCGAAGGTAAATATGATCGGGGAAATGACCCCGAAGTAGGCGCCGTGCTAGCGTTCCCGCCGCATGGCAATATGCGGTTGGGCCATGTCGCGGCAGTCCGGCGCATCGTGGATGACCGCACGATCATTATCAGCCACGCCAACTGGTCCACCATCGGTGGCGTACGCGGTCATATTGAGGAAGACGTCCGCGCCGTGGACGTGTCCGAAGCCAACGACTGGAGCCGCGTCCGCGTCTGGTACACCCCCAATGAGGCGCTCGGCAGCACGGAATGGCCAGTGCACGGCTTCATCTATCCCAAACAGCGCCGCAGCGAAGCCGAAGCACGCAAGGCCGTTGCGATGCTGTTGAAAGACCGCGTCATTCCCGCCTTACCTGCCGCGACACCCGTGCGCATGGCCGAAGTGGCCAAGCCGGCATTCAAATCGGCTGCGGTCAAAACGGGCTTCGGTCTTTCGGGCGATCTGTTGAAAGATATTGATCGCAAGGCAGCCAAAGAAATGAAGGCGTCACCTGCCCCGGCAAAGCCGGTACGCCTTGCTTCGGTGGAAAAGCTGATCGCAAAACTGCCTAAAAGCTAAAGGCTAGCGCCCGAACTTCTTCTGCACCTTGCCGTAGCGCATCTTGCGTGTGCCCGGCTTTCCTTCGGTCGCGCGTCCCTTGGGGGCTGCCACTTGCATATCGGTAGGTAGGCCCAATTCGGTCGCCTCCAGTGAGCGGATTTCGTCGCGCAACCGTCCGGCTTCCTCGAAATCCAGATCTGCGGCCGCCGCGCGCATCTTCTTTTCCAGTTCCTCGATATAGGCGCGCAGATTGTGGCCGACCAGATTGTTGGCACCTTCGGCATCGATCTCCACCAATACCGAATCCCGGCTGGCGGTGTCGGCGACGATGTCGTGGATATTCCGCTTGATGGTGGCAGGGGTAATGCCGTGCAGCACATTATACTCGCGCTGCTTTTCCCGGCGCCGGTCGGTTTCCCGGATGGCGCGCTCCATGCTGCCTGTCATGCGGTCCGCATAGAGAATGACCCGCCCGTCGACATTACGCGCTGCGCGGCCGATGGTCTGGATAAGGCTGGTCTCGCTGCGTAAGAAGCCTTCCTTGTCGGCATCCAAAATGGCGACGAGGCCACATTCCGGAATATCGAGACCCTCGCGCAACAGGTTGATGCCCACGAGCACGTCATAGACGCCGCGCCGCAAATCGCGGATCAGTTCGATACGTTCCAATGTCTCGACATCGGAGTGCATGTAACGCACTTTCAACCCTGCTTCGTGCATGAACTCGGTCAGGTCCTCCGACATCCGCTTGGTCAGGGTGGTGACCAACGTCCGGTATCCGGCCTCTGCCGTCTTGCGACATTCGTTGATGCAATCCTGCACCTGGTCCTCGACCGGCTTGATCTCGACCGGCGGGTCAATGAGGCCTGTGGGCCGGATGACCTGTTCGGCAAAAACGCCGCCCGATTGCTCCATCTCCCATCCGCCGGGCGTTGCGGATACGCACACGGTCTGCGGGCGCATCACGTCCCATTCGTTGAAACGCAGCGGGCGGTTGTCGATGCAACTGGGCAATCGGAATCCATATTCAGCCAAGGTCAGTTTGCGCCGGTGGTCGCCCTTTGCCATCGCGCCGATTTGCGGCACAGTCTGGTGGCTTTCATCGACAAATAACAGGGCGTTGTCGGGAAGATATTCGAACAGCGTCGGCGGGGGTTCGCCGGGTAGGCGGCCGGTCAAAAAGCGCGAATAATTTTCAATGCCAGCGCAAGACCCGGTGGCGGTAATCATTTCCAGATCAAATTGTGTCCGCTGCTCCAACCGTTGCGCCTCCAGCAATTTGCCTTCGGACACCAGTTCTTTCAGCCGTTCGGACAGTTCGAATTTGATCGCCTCGCTCGCCTGTTTCATCGTCGGGCCGGGGGTGACATAATGGCTGTTGGCATAAACGCGCACGCTGTTCAGCTTGACGCCCGTCGTGCCTGTCAACGGATCGAATTCGGCAATTTCCTCAATCTCGTCGCCGAAGAAACTGATGCGCCAGGCCATATCTTCATAATGGCTGGGGAAGATTTCCAGATTATCGCCGCGCACCCGGAAATTGCCACGGGTAAAGGCGGTATCGTTTCGTTTATACTGCAGCGCGACCAGTTTGCGGATCAATTCGCGTTGATCGACATTCTCGCCCTTTTTCAGGTCGAAAATCATCGCTGAATAAGTCTCGACAGAACCGATGCCGTAAATGCACGACACCGACGCCACGATCAGCACGTCGTCGCGTTCGAGGAGTGACCGCGTTGCCGAGTGCCGCATCCGGTCAATAGCTTCGTTTACCGAAGACTCCTTCTCGATATAGGTATCGCTGCGCGGGACATAGGCTTCGGGCTGGTAATAGTCATAATAGCTGACAAAATATTCGACGGCATTGTCGGGAAAAAAGCTTTTGAATTCGCCATAAAGCTGCGCCGCCAAAATCTTGTTCGGCGCCAGAATCAGCGCCGGACGCTGCAATTCTTCGATGACCTTGGCCATCGTGAAAGTTTTGCCGGAGCCTGTAACGCCCAGCAGAACCTGATTCTTCTCCCCCGCCTTGGCCGTTTCCACCAATTCGCGGATGGCCGTTGGCTGGTCGCCAGCAGGTTCATATTCCGATACGATGCGGAAGGGTTTGCCCCCTTCCATCTTCGGCGGGCGTTCGGGCTTGTGCGGTGTGAAGTTGCCGACTGTATCCGGTTCTTCAAGCCCGCGGCGGATAATGAGTTCGGCCATGTTCGCTATATGTGCTTTTTGGTGGGGAGGGGCAAGGGGGCGATATGTCTTCTCGTCCGATAATCGACCTTATCCTTGTTGCCTTTTCGCGCGTGTAGGGACAGAAGAAGGCTTCAAACAAAAACGGGAGGTCAAACCCATGCGAAAGTTTCTCATATTGGGCGTTGCCGCGCTTGCTATTTCGGCATGCTCGGACAAGGGCGCCGATGCCGACGGTGACGGCAAGATTTCCGATACCGAAGCAAAGGCGGAAATGTCCGATGGCGGCGCGATGGCGATGAAGCCCGGCCAGTGGGAAGTGAAAATCAGCTTCAACAAGATTGATGCACCCGGCCTTCCGGCAGAGGTGCAGGGCAAGATGAAGGAGCAGATGGCAAAGGGCATGACCCAGAATAGCTGCCTGACACAGGAACAGGTGGACAAACCCGGCGGTGATTTCTTCGGCGCACCCGCCGAAGCCAATTGCACGTTCCAGGAACTGAAGCGTTCCGGCGATACGATGAAGGTCGCGATGACCTGCAAACCGGCCGGAAACATGACCATCAAGAGCACCATGGACGGTAAGTTCGCGGCCGAAACCTATGTCATGAATATCGATCAAAGCACCGAAGGCACGCCGATGGGCACGGTCAAGATGACCGGCAAGATCGAAGGCAAACGGATAGGGGATTGCCCGGTATGACAAAGCTCAGGGTCGCAGCTGGAGTTTTGGTAGCGTGCATGACACTTATATCCTGCTCGGACAACGGGGCCGACAAGGACGGCAATGGTGTCGTGGATAGTGAGGAGCGCGCAGCCGAAATGGATTATGATGCCTTTGTTCCGATGAAGGCCGGACTTTGGGAAACAAAATTCGTGTTTTCCGATATCAATGTGCCGTCTTTGGGCAAGGCGCAGAAACAACAGATTATGGATGAAATCGCGAAAGGCGCATCGAACCGGAGCTGTCTGACCGAGGCCGAGGCCAAGAAGCCGGGTGCGGATTTCTTTGGCGGCGATGGCGCGGAAAAATGCCTGTATAAGGCTTTCGATGTGTCGGGGCAGAATGTGCGTATGAAGCTCAGCTGCGGCATGGACGGCATGGGCAGCATCGATATGCAGCTTGCAGGCGTGATGGGCGATACCGCCTTCAACTATGAAAGCGAAGTCGATGTTCGCCTGCCAATGATCGGCAAGGTCAAGATGAAGGGCAATGCGATCGGCAAGCATATCGGGGATTGTCCGGCGCCATGACGGGGCTGGGCCGGATCCTGATGGGGCTTTTGCTTCTGGGATGTGCCCAAATCGGTCCTGTCTATGCGAAAAAGGCGTCGGACCGGCCGATACAAGCTGCCGAGGTAAAGGTCGTTTTCACCGCCTCAACGATAGCGACCGAATATGCCCGTGGAAATGCGGGGGTGGCAGGCCGCAAGGTCACCATTGACGACCCTGTGCGCGTCGCCTCCATTTCGAAGCTGGTTGTGGCTTTGGGGGCCATGCGGCTTGTCGAACAGGGCAAGCTGGACCTCGACCGGGACATCAATGCCTATCTGGGCTGGAGTGTCCGGAACCCCGCCTTTCCAGATGCACCGATTACGTTGCGGCACCTTTTGTCGCACCGGTCCGGGTTGCGGGATAATGTTGACTATATCGTCCCGCTGGACGGCGATCTGTCGCAGGTGCTGACGGCGAACAAGGCGTGGGAGCTGCGCTACCCGCCCGGCGATTATTTCGCCTATGCCAATATCAATTCGCCGTTGATCGCCGCGGTGCTGGAAGGCGCAACGGGCGAACGGTTTGACCGCCTGATGGCCCGGCTGGTGCTGGAACCGCTAAAACTCGACGCTTGCTATAATTGGGGTGCTGGATGCAGTGTAGGCCGCCGCGCGAAGGCGGTGACTCTGCTCAGGCCCAATGGCGATCTGGCCCGGGATGCCCCGCTGAAGGGCGCGGATCCCTGTGCGGTCTATCCTGCCTCCAATGGCAGTTGCGATGTGGATACCCTGTACAAGCTAGGCCGCAACGGATCGGCGTTCAGTCCGCAAGGGGGCTTGCGCATTTCGGCCCGCGATCTGGCAAAGATCGGCCAGCTTCTGCTGAAAGACGGCGCGCCGCTGCTTTCGTCCAAATCCTTTGCCGAGATGATGGGTCCTGTCTGGACCTTTGACGGCAGCAATGGCGACGAAGACAAGGGTTACTACAAAGCCTACGGTCTGGGCGTTCACTGGTTGGACGACGGAAAAGGCGGGAAATGGATCGGCCATGTGGGTGAGGCCTATAGCCTGCGTGCCGGTTTCTGGGTGAACAGGGCGACCGGCAAGGGCTTTGTGCGGTATGTCACGATGGTGGATGAATTCGCACCGGTTGGCCATTGCTTCGACCAATGCCCGTGATAGAGTTGCCGAAAGCGGAGGGGAAAAGAGATGCTGGGATATATTACATTAGGGTCGAATGATCTGGCGGCGGCTCAGGCTTTTTATAGCAATCTGGTGCCCGTGATTGGCGGGAAAGAGCTGATGCGCTTTAGCGACAGCTTCATCGTTTACGGCGTCAGCCTCGACAAAGCAGGGATCGCCATTACCACAGCTTATAATGGCGAACCGGCCACCCCGGGTAACGGGAATATGGCGGCAATTGTCGTGCGCGATCGGGCGCAGGTGGATGCGCTTTACAACAAGGCAATTGAATTGGGGGGCACATGCGAGGGCCCTCCGGGATTGCGCGGGGATGAAGGGCCGATGGCGTTCTACGCCGCTTACTTCCGCGATCCCGACGGTAACAAATTATGTGCATATAGAATGGGGCCAGCATGATGAAAAAGACGATGATATTGGCGTTGCTTGGCGGCGCGCTTCTGACCGCGCCGGTAACTGCGCGTCCGGACTATTCGGCCTCGGTGAAGGCCGATTACGACAAGTCGCTCGCCGCGCTGTGGGACCATTTTCACCGCAATCCCGAATTGTCGTTTCGTGAATATAAAACCGGCGCGCGCATGGCGCAGGAATTGCGCGCGGTACCCGGTATGGTGGTGACCGAGAAGGTCGGCGAGACCGGCGTCGTCGGCGTATTGAAAAATGGCGACGGACCTGTGGTCCTGGTGCGTGCCGATATGGATGGCCTCCCGGTTCAGGAACGCTCCGGCCTCGCCAATGCGTCGACTGTCCGGCAAGTTGGCGTTGATGGTCTGGAAATGCCCGTCATGCACGCATGCGGCCATGATGTGCACATAACCTCGCTCGTCGGTACAGCGCGGCAATTGGCGTCGCTGAAGAATCGCTGGAAGGGGACGGTGGTGTTCATCGTGCAACCGGCGGAAGAACGTGTCGGCGGCGCGGCGGCGATGATCAAGGATGGTCTCTACACCCGATTCCCGAAACCGGACTATGCACTGGCTTTCCATGTCGCTGCCGAACTGGAAACCGGAAAGATCGCCGCGTCGGAAGGCATCCAATATTCCTCCGCAGACAGCGTGGACATTCGTGTGCCCGGTATCGCGACCCACGGCGCAGCGCCGCATCTCGGACGGGATCCGGTCTATATCGCCTCGCAGATCGTGGTCGGTCTGCAATCTATCATCAGCCGGGAAAAAGGTCCGCTTGATGCAGGCGTCATCACGGTCGGTGCCTTCCATTCGGGAACGAAGCATAACATCATTTCGGAGTTCGCCGACCTGCAGGTCACCGTCCGCGCGAACAGCCGGGATGTCCGTGACAAGCTGATCGCGTCGATCGAGCGCGTGGCTGTGGGTATCGGCCGTGCCCATGGGTTGCCCGAAGACAAGCTGCCGATCGTCAAGGTAACGGAATCAACGCCAGTCACCGTGAACGACGCCGCACTCGCCCGCCGCCTGAATGGCGCCATCGCCAATGCGCTGGGCGCAGAGGTCGTCGTTCCTTTCCGCCAGACCAATATGGGCGCTGAAGATTTTGCCTTCTTTGTCGATCCGCAGTTCAAAATCCCCGGTTATTATTTCGCCGTGGGCGGGACAGCGCCGGAATGGATCGAGGCTGCGAAAAATGGCGGCAAGCCCGTCGCGGGACATCATTCGCCGCTGTTCAAAATCGATCCGGAGCCGTCGGTGCGTCTCGGTATCGAGGCGATGACCGCGGCGGTGCTGGATTTGCTTGGCCCGACAAAGAGCTGATGCCCCACGCGGTGGCGGTAGCTTAGATGGCCCGCAAATCACGCGACTGGCAAGATGAAGTGGAGGAGTCCGCTCCGCCTGTCGTCCACTGCTGGCTGTGCGGGCGGGAGATGGGTAGCGTCACCGAATGGCACCACCCGATACCCAAAAGCCGGGGCGGGAAAGCGCGCGAGCCGGTTCATCCGATCTGCCACCGGACGATCCATGCCAATTTCACGAACAGCGATCTCGAGAAACGCTACTCGACGGTCGATGCGCTCTTGGCGCATGACGAAATCGGGCGGTTTGTGGCGTGGATTGCCAACAAACCGCCCGACTTTAATGCCCCGACGAAAGACCGTCGTTAGCTATGTGCAGCAGCTTCCTCGCCCTTGGTCTTCCAAAGCGAGTAGAATATGCCACCGAGGATCAGACCGAAGGTCACCGCAAGGCTTAATACCGGCGGGAACTTGTCGCCGCCCAGGATGAAGTCGGACACGAAAATCTTCGAACCGATGAACACCAGAACCAGCGCGAGGGCATATTTCAGATAGTGGAAACGATGCACCATCGCCGCGAGCGCGAAATAGAGCGCGCGCAATCCCAATACCGCCATGATGTTCGACGTGTAGACGATGAAGGTATCGGTCGTGATCGCGAAGATTGCGGGTACGGAGTCGACCGCAAATACGAGGTCGACGACGTTGATCACCACAAGTGCAAGGAACAAGGGCGTCGCAGCGGTGATAAGCTTGCCTGTCTTCGTATCCGGAATGCGGACGAAGAATTTCTGCTCGTGCAATTCAGGCGTCACCCGCATGATCCGCGAGATGAACTTCACCGCCGGGTTGTTGGCAACATCCATCGGCTTCTCGCTGGCGAAAAGCATCTTTACGCCGGTTGCGATTAGGAACACGGCGAAGAAATACAGCACCCAGTAGAATTGCTCGACCAGAGCCGCACCCAAGGCGATCATGATACCGCGCAGAACGATAACGCCGATGATACCCCACAAAAGGGCACGATATTGATATTTGGGCGGGATCGCAAAGGTCGTGAATATCAGGCCGATGACAAAAATGTTATCGATCGACAGAGCCTTTTCGATGAAGAAGCCCGTATAATATTTCATCGTCAGATCGGCACCGATTTCAGGGCCAAAGGCCGCGGTCTTCTGGAAATAGACCCAGACACCAAAGGCCAGTGCGATAGAGATGTAGAAGGCCGAAAGCTTCAGGCTTTCACCGATGCCCATCTCCTTATCTTCCTTGTGCAGGATGCCAAGGTCGAAGGCTGTCAGGGCGACCACCAGCCCCAGGAAGGCCATCCAGAACCAGACCGGCGTTCCAAGCCAGTCCATTGTAAGAAATTCCATTTTATATTCCCTGTTAGAAATTCAAAACGGCACCATGCGGGCGAACCACATGGTGCCGGGAGAGGGTTATTGTCGTTTAGATTTTCTGCAGATGCAGACGCGACTTGCCTCCACGGCCGATGGCGCTTTTCTGCAACCGGTCCTTGACCGCCAGCTTCAGCCGCTTCAGCTTCTGGATCCGGAAGACATCCGGCCAGCGCCGCTTCAGCTCGGCACGCAATTCACGGTCGAGTTTCTGGTGAAACTGCATCAGTCGAAATGAAGAAAAAGTCATAAAATCATCCTCTTTGAACTTAATGGGGTTCAATCGGATGCTCCGGCGACCGGAAAGGCAGGGTTTCGGGGGTTTGGAGGGAGGACCGCCAAGCCAGTGCACCGGAAACATCCGATGCGGCCGACATCACGTTTCTCCGAAAAGAAGCCAACGCCAGAGGGGCCCGGTCCGCCCAATCTTTATGGAGTGATTCGCTCTGATTTGCAAGTGCGTTTCGGTTTAAACGCACTCAACTTATCGATTTAATCTCTCAGTAGGTCGTTAATTGCAGTCTTGGCGCGGGTCTGCGCGTCCACGCGCTTGACGATCACGGCGCAGGATAAGCTGGGGCCAGGGCTGCCATCGGGCAAAGCTTTACCGGGCAACGATCCCGGAACGACAACAGAATAAGCGGGAACGCGACCTACGAATATTTCGCCGGTCGTGCGGTCGATGATCTTGCTGGTGGAGCTGATGAAGACGCCCATCGACAGAACGGCTCCTTCTTCGACGATTACGCCTTCGACGACTTCTGAGCGTGCGCCGATGAAGCAATTATCTTCGATGATGACAGGCCCTGCTTGCAACGGTTCCAGCACCCCGCCAATCCCGACGCCGCCCGACAGATGGACATTCTTGCCGATCTGGGCGCAGCTGCCGACCGTTGCCCATGTGTCGACCATGGTGCCTTCGTCGACGCGAGCACCAATATTGACAAAGCTGGGCATCAACACGACGTTTTTGCCGATATGGCATCCGTGGCGCGCAACAGCGCCGGGGACAACGCGAAAGCCGGCTTCGCGAAAACGGTTCTCGCCCCAGCCGGCGAATTTGGACGGGACCTTGTCATAGGCGGGTGCACCCGAAGCACCGCCATCCACCACGACATTGTCGTTCAACCGAAAAGAAAGCAGCACGGCCTTTTTCAGCCACTGGTTGACCTGCCACTGACCGTCGACCTTTTCCGCAACGCGAAGCCGGCCATCGTCCAGTCCGGCGAGCGCGCTGTTTACCGCGTCACGGACGTCGCCATGTGTCGCCGAACTGATTCCGTCGCGTGCGTCCCATGCGCTGTCGATGATGGTGGAAAGTTGGTCTGTCATGTTGCTCTTTCAAGACTGTGAATTGCGGAAAGCCACTCGGTCACATCGGTGATTTCATGGTCAATATGATCATCATGGCCGCTGCTATCAGCTTCGCCGTCATGTTTCACCCAAATTGTGGTCATACCCATGGCCTTGGCGGGCGCCAGATTGTGCGCTGAATCCTCGACGAACAACGCACGCGGCGCATGGATGCCAAGCTCGGCGCAAAGCGCGGTATAGCTGACGGGATCGGGCTTGGGCCGATGGGCCATGCGATGGATATCAAAAACATCCTCGAACAGGCCGGACAGGCCGCGTATCTCCAGCACACGTTCGGCATAGGGTGCGTCGGCGTTGGTGAAAATCAGTTTCCGGCCAGGCAGTGCCTCTATGCGGGCGCGCAGTTCCGGCGCCGGGAGCAGCAACGACAAATCCACGTCATGAACGAAATCGAGATAGCCATGGGGTTCGACCCCATGCTCGTGCATCAACCCGCCCAGCGTCGTGCCATATTGCTTCCAATAACGGTAGCGGATGCCATGCGCCTCATCGGGCCCAATCTGAAAATGATTCTGGACGAAAAGAGCGATACGGTCCCGCACCTGCGCCATGATATTGGCTTCTGGCGGATATAAGGTCAGATCGAGATCAAATATCCATGTGTCGATATGTGCAAAAGCCGGATTCATACAGGGTCGCCTAGCCATCTATTGCGATTAGCTCAATCGAAGATGGTCATGTTAATTTTTGCGAAAGCGGTACGTACTTAATATAGCGGCTTAAATGGGGAAGGTTCGAACTGTTATGCGTGCAACCAATAATCGTCGGTCCGTAGCCATTGGCAGTTCGGTCGTTTTTGCGTTGGCTTTGTCAGCCTGTGGTGGAGGAGGAGGTGGTGGAATTAGCTCTACGCCTGCACCGCCCGCCGCTCCGCCGGTTGTCGCGCCGCCCCCGCCACCTCCACCACCACCTCCCCCGCCACCACCTCCTCCCCCGACGACCAATTTTGCGACGTCGGAATTCAACCGTTCGGATGGCCCTGGCTTTCACAATGCCATCACCGCCTATCAGGCAGGTGCAACCGGGCAGGGGATTACCGTTGGCGTCATCGATTCGGGGATCGATCCCAGTAGTCATGAATTTACGGGCAGGATCCATCCGCAATCGGGCGATGTGACCGGGGCCGGTCGGCCCTTGGGCGATGATGACGGGCATGGCACCGAAGTCACGCGCGTCATCGCTGCTGCGAAAGATGACCGAGACACGCATGGTATCGCATTTAACGCCACCATCTTGGCGCTGCGCGCGGATCAGTCGGGCAGCTGCACCACACCCGCGCCCGGCGAAGACGAAGCAAGCTGCTCCTTTTTTGATTCCTCTATTGCTGCAGGGGTCAATCGGGCAGTCGACAATGGTGCACGGGTGATCAATATCTCGCTCGGCGGTGCCGGGGGAGCCAATTCGACTTTGCGCGCTGCCATAAACCGCGCGACATCCGCAGGCATTGTCGTGATTGTATCGGCGGGAAATGAAGGCAATGACGCCTCTCCAGCCTTCGATCCGAATAATCCCAGCCCTTTTGCCCAAGCTCTTGTTGCCAATGGTAATGGCCTCGTGATCATTGCAACATCGGTGGATGACCAGGGCGTCATTTCGGATTTCAGCAATAAGGCCGGCGTGTCCCAAAGCACGGTCCTGTCCGCTTTGGGTGAAGGTGTTTGCTGCGAATATCAGAATGACACAATCTACAGGTTTCAGCAGAACGGCCAGAATTTTGTCCGGGTGTTCAACGGCACCTCCTTTTCCGCCCCTCAAATTGCGGGGGCTGCAGCCTTGCTGGCGCAGGCATTCCCCAATCTAACGGGTCAACAGATCGTCAATTTGCTTTTGACCAGCGCGCGGGATGCAGGTGCGGCGGGAACCGATGCGATATACGGACGCGGCATATTGGATATTGCACGCGCCTTCGCACCGGCCGGCACGACTTCGCTTGCGGGAACGACCACGGTGGTTCCCCTGGCCGGAAATGGGGGCACGACCTCCGGCCCCATGGGCGATGTTGCCCTGTCCAACCGTCCCGTCGATGCGGTGATTCTCGACAGCTACGGGCGTGCTTATGACATCAATCTGGCGCACGGGTTGAATGCCAGCACGCCGCGCCTGCGCCTGACGCCAGCCCTTATTGATCAGGGACGGTCGGTCAGCATAGGGGTCGGCACAACACAGATCGCCTTCTCGATCCGCGGCGGAGCCTCGGGTGCGGTGGACGTTTTGCCCTTGGCTCTGTCGGATGGACAGCAACGCCAGGCGCGTGTGCTTGCCGGACGCGTCAGTGCCGAAATCGCCCGCGATACGCGGTTCAGCCTCGGTATCCGGCAAGCCGCTGCCGGGCAGGTGGCCGCACTACAGAATATGCAAAGCGGGGCGTTCCTGACCGCCAGTGAAGCGCGCCTGGAAAGCGGCTTCGAACGGCTCGCGGGTAGTTCTTTTGCGCTTCGCCGTGAAATCGCAGGCTTTGGCCTGACGGGCAGCGTGGAAATGGGCGACGTTCGATTATTTGAACGCAGCGGCCTTGAATTCAGCCGGAGCGGCACGCATCGTTATCCCTATTCGACGCTGGGCTTCTCGCTTGATCGCCAGCTTGCGGGAGCGAAATTCGCCTTGGGCGCAAGCTGGATGCGTGAGGATGAGACGGTGTTGGGTGCCCGCTTTGCGCAATTTATCGGGCAAAATGGCGCTCGCTCGCTCTTCATCGACGGTAATGGCGAGGTTGCGTTGGGTTCAAAGTGGCTTTTGGCCGCAAGTTGGCGACAGGGCTGGACCTATGCCCAAGGCGGCGGGAGCATCACCGGCAACAGTCTGCTGAAAAGCAATGCGTTCTCGCTGGATATTGCGCGGCCTAATGCCCTGACCAGCGGTGACCGGATCGCGTTGCGCGTGGCGCAACCGCTGCGCGTGACCGGCGGCGGCCTCGCGCTGAATGTTCCTGTGTCTTACGACTATGCGACATTGACGCCAACCTTTGGCATCCGCCGGTTCAGCCTTGCCCCCAAAGGCCGTGAAATCGCAAGCGAGCTGGCCTGGACCATTCCCCTGACCGGAGGCTATTTTTCGTCCAATATTTTCTGGCGGCAGGAACCGGGCCATTTTGAAAATATGCCCGATGATGTCGGCGTCGCTTTCCGGCTCCAATATGATTTCTGAGCGCTTACCCTAAACGGTAAAGCTCTCGCCGCAGCCGCAGCTGCCGGTGGCATTGGGATTGTTGAAGACGAAGCCGGCTGAAAATTCGTCTTCGACCCAATCCATGGTGGAGCCGACCAGATAGAGGACAGAACCGCCATCGATGAAGAGTACGCCGCCGGGCGTCTCGATCTTCTCGTCAAAGGCAACCGCTTCGGTGACATAATCGACCGAATAGGCAAGGCCGGAACAGCCGCGGCGCGGTGTCGACAGCTTAACGCCAATCGCGTCCGCAGGTGCCTTGGCCATCAGCTCGGCAATACGCGCTTCGGACGCCGGCGTCAGCATGACGGCCGCTGGGCGGGCTCGTGTCTTCACATCGCTCATAACATTCCAAGCTCCAGACGGGCTTCATCGGTCATATTGGCTGGGCTCCAGGCTGGTTCCCATACCAGATTTACTTCCGCGTCGCCGATACCGGGGACCGCGCCCACGCGCAGTTCGACTTCGCCCGGCATCGATTCGGCCACGGGGCAATGCGGCGTGGTCAGCGTCATCGAAATCAGGGCATGTCCATCGTTAATTTCGACATTATAGATCAGGCCAAGATCATAGATATTGACCGGAATTTCGGGATCGAAAATTTCCTTCAGCGCGGCAATGACCGCTTCATACAGGTCGCCATCCGGCTCGCCAGCGGCAGGCGCGGCGGGTTTCTGCGCCAGAAAGCCTTCCAGATAGTCTTTCTTGCGCTCGAATGTTTCCGATGCCGTTTCAACCCGCGCTTTGGCTGGCTTTTCCACGCTCTCGACTTCTTCAATGCGGATGCCATCGTCGCTCATCCGAAAATCCTCTTCACTCTTTCAAGGCCGCGCACCAAAGCCGCGACATCGCTTTCATCATTATAAATACCGAAGCTTGCCCGCGCGGTTGCGGGGACACCCAGATGGTCCATCAGCGGCTGCGCGCAATGGTGGCCGGCACGAATGGCCACGCCTTCTTCATCCAATATGGTGCCGATGTCATGGGGATGCACCCCTGCCATCGAAAAAGACACAATTCCGGCCGACTTTTCCGGGCCGAACAGCGTAATCGAATTGATGCTTCGCAACGCGTCGCGTGTCTGCGCGGCGAGGGCGCTTTCATGCGCGAAGATATCTTCCGGGCCGATAGCGTCGACAAAATCGATGGCCGTGTGCAGGCCAAGGACCTCGATGATCATCGGCGTTCCAGCCTCGAACCGGGAAGGGGCCGGGGCATAGCTTGTCTTTTCAAAGGTCACGCGGTCGATCATCGCGCCGCCAACCTGCCACGGGGGCATGGACTCGAGCGTTTCCCCCTTTGCCCAGAGGATGCCGACGCCAGTCGGGCCATAGAGTTTGTGGCCCGAAAAGACATAAAAGTCGCAGCCGAGTTCGGCCATGTTCAGCCGCATACGAGGTGCCGCCTGGCAGCCATCCAGCATCAGCTTTGCGCCTACGGCATGCGCCGCCTTTACCGCCCGCTTCACGCCAAGCACCGAACCCAGCACATTGGAAACATGGGCCAACGCGACCAGCTTGTGCTGCTCGGTCAGATTTTCTTCCAACCAATCAAGGTCGATCAGGCCGTCTGCCGTCAGCGGGCACACATCAATGTGCGCGCCGACCTTTTCGGCGACCATCTGCCAAGGCACGATATTGCTGTGATGCTCCAATTGGCTGAGCATGATGCGGTCGCCCGCTTTCAAATGCGCGCCGCCCCAACTGTGCGCGACCAGATTGATACCCTCGGTGGCACCGCGCACGAAGACAATTTCGTTGGCCGAGGCCGCGCCCATGAAGCGCGCCACCCGTTCCCGCGCGGCTTCGAACGCGACGGTCATATGTGCAGAACGGGCATAGACGCCGCGATGCACCGTTGCGTAATCGGTACCGCCCGCGCGCATCATCGCGTCGAGCACGACCTGCGGCTTTTGCGCGGTCGCGGCGGTGTCGAGATAATGCCAGTTGTTGGCAAGACCCGGAAATTGATCCCGCATAGCGGTGCTGATGGACACAGGCGCGTTCACACCAGATCCCCCAGCTTTTGTAGCGCCAGGGAAGTCAGCATCTCTTCATCCGCCGCGCCTTCAAACACTCCGGCGACGAACGCCTGCAGCATCAGCTTTTTGGCATCTGCCGGCGTCAGTCCGCGGGCCTGAAGATAGAATAATCCCATCGGGTCCAACTCGCCAATGGCACAGCCATGCGCGCATTTGACGTCATCGGCGTAGATTTCGAGTTCTGGTTTCGCATTGGCCGTTGCGCTGCGGTCGAGCAGCATTGCCTTGACCGATTGTTCGCTGTCGGTGGCCTGTGCATCGCGGGCGACGGCAACCTTGCCGAGATAGGTTCCGGTAGCTGTCCCGGCGAGGACCGAGCGTACAATCTGGGAGGAAGTTGCGCCGGGTTCGGCGTGCGTGACCGTGGTTACAATCTCGAGATTTTGTATTCCCCCGCCGATCTGTGCCGCACCGAGTTTGAAATCCGCACCTTCGTGCAGGGTAACGTTCAGTTCCACCCGGCCATAGTCACCACCGATGTTCAACACATGGATGGTTGCGGTTGCGCCCTTGCCGACGGCGATGTCGAGCTGGTGGATCGTGCCGCTGTCTTGCACGATGGTGCGCGCGAAGTCTCCACCAGCAGGCACAACGATAGGTTCGGCCGCAGGCAGGGGCCAAGCCACCGCAACTGCGGCAATGTCGCTGTAACGCCATGCTTCATCGCGGCGACTGGGGAGGCTTTGGGTCATTCGGTATCGCTCGCCTTGCGGCGGCTATCGAGAAGCTCGCTCCCCAGAAACTCCGCCCGCGTCTTCACGCATTTATTGAACACACTGTTTTTATTGATCTGCTGCGTTGCGCAATAATTGACGGCATTACAGCCCACAAGATCGACCTCGGGATCGCCGCTGGATTGTTTTACCTTGCAGCTCTTCACTACGATGACACCGTTTTTCCGTCCTCCTCCGAAACGGATTTTGAGCTTGTCGAGCTTGCGTGCCATGACCACGATTTCGTCTTGTTCTGAGGGCGCAGGCGGTGGAGCCTGTGCCATCAGCGCAAGCGCGATGAGGGGCAACAAGCCTCTCACGCAGCCAGTTCCTTATACCCGTCGCGCTCAAGTTCCAATGCAAGTTCCGCGCCGCCGGTCCGCGTGATACGGCCATCGGCGAGGACATGGACGAAGTCGGGCTTCACATAGTCGAGCAACCGCTGATAATGGGTGATGAGCAACACAGCCTTGTCCGGCTTGCGCATGATGCGGTTGATGCCGTCGCCAACCACGCGCAGCGCATCGATGTCGAGGCCGCTGTCGGTCTCATCGAGGATCGCAAGCGCGGGATCGATGATGCCCATTTGCACCATCTCGTTGCGCTTTTTCTCGCCGCCTGAGAATCCGACATTCACCGGACGCTTCAGCATATCCATATCCATGCCCATGGCATCGGCCTGCGCGCGCGCGACTTTCAGGAACTCGGCGCCCGATAGAGGGTCTTGGTCGCGCTGTTTACGTTGCGCATTCAACGCCTCGCGCAGGAATTGCACATTCGACACACCGGGGATTTCAACCGGATATTGGAAACCCAGAAACAGGCCAGCGGCGGCACGCTCATGCGGCTCCATGCCGAGCAGGTCTTCGCCGTTGAACGTCACCGATCCTTCGGTCACTTCATAGCCGGGCCGACCCGACAGCACATAGCCGAGCGTCGATTTGCCCGCGCCGTTGGGGCCCATGATCGCATGAATCTCGCCCGCGTTCAGGGTCAGGTTCAGGCCCTTGAGGATCGGCTTGTCGGCGACAGTGGCGTGGAGGTTAGTTATTTGAAGCATTAGATTGTTACCGGCCCAGAATGCGAGTTTGAAAATGGTTCGGAAGACATGACGCTCAAGAAGATCTCTTGGTCCTTTCGCATCAATCCGACAGTATAGTCGCCCGGCTCAAAGGTGAACAATTTGCCGCCATGCTCGCCGGTCGGCTCGTCTCCACCGCCCGTGATGTTTTCGCCGGGGCCGATATAGACCCTTCCACTTGGAAATTTGAGTGAGAACAGTTGCGTAGTGTCGATCGCCGCTTCCGATACACGCACGCCATACCAGTCGTTGGCACCAAGCCCTGCAATTAGAAGATTGCGCTCGTGCAACTCTACGACTTCGTCGGCTGGCTCTGCCCACCAATCAACATCCTCCTCTATCCGATGCTTGAGGCAATCCAAATCAAACACAACCAGCGTGGCCGTTCGCGAAAACATCTCAAACTCGTTTGGTGAGGTCGGCTCGGGTGACGGTGTGTTGTTTGAGTTTCCATCTGGAGCCTTGTTTCCAAAAAGCCATTTCAGCATCACCCCACCGACCCCTCAAGCGAAATCCCCAGCAATTTCTGCGCCTCGACGGCAAATTCCATCGGCAATTGCTGCAGAACTTCCTTGGCGAACCCGTTGACGATCAGGGCGACTGCTTGTTCCTGCCCTAGCCCACGCTGCATCGCGTAGAACAGCTGGTCATCGGAAATCTTACTGGTGGTGGCCTCATGCTCGATCTGGGCGCTGGGGTTGCGGACCTCGATATAGGGAACGGTGTGCGCCCCGCAGAGGGTGCCCAACAGCAAGGAATCACACTGGGTAAAGTTGCGCACGCCTTCCGCATTGGGCGCGACGCGCACCAGCCCGCGATAGGTGTTGTTGCTATGCCCGGCGCTGATGCCCTTGGACACGATGGTGGAGCGTGAACCCTTGCCATTGTGGATCATCTTGGTGCCGGTGTCGGCCTGCTGGTAATTGTTGGTCACCGCGACCGAGTAAAATTCGCCGACACTGTTTTCGCCGTTCAGGACGCATGACGGATATTTCCAGGTCACGGCGCTGCCGGTTTCGACCTGGGTCCAGGACACCTTGCTGTTGCGGCCCTGGCACAAGGCGCGCTTGGTCACGAAGTTATAGATGCCGCCCTTGCCCTCGGCATCGCCGGGATACCAGTTCTGCACGGTCGAATATTTGATCTCGGCATCGTCGAGCGCGACCAGTTCGACCACAGCGGCGTGGAGCTGGTTTTCGTCGCGCATAGGCGCTGTGCAGCCTTCGAGATAGGACACATAGCTGCCCTTGTCGGCCACGATCAGCGTGCGTTCAAACTGTCCGGTATTTTCGGCGTTGATGCGGAAATAGGTCGACAATTCCATCGGGCACCGCACGCCTTCGGGAATGTAGACGAAGGTGCCATCGGAAAAGACCGCACAGTTCAATGTGGCGAAGTAATTGTCGTGCATCGGCACAACCTTGCCGAGCCACTTTTTTACCAGGTCTGGATATTCCTTGATGGCCTCGGAAATCGACCGGAAGATCACGCCCGCACGCTCCAGTTCGGCGCGGAAGGTGGTGGCGACGCTAACGCTGTCAAACACCGCATCGACGGCAACCTTGCGCGCGCCTTCGACGCCTGCGAGTACTTCCTGCTCGGCAATGGGAATGCCGAGCTTTTCGTAAACGCGCAGGATTTCGGGATCGACCTCGTCGAGCGAATTGAGCTTCGGCTTGGCCTTGGGCGCCGCGTAATAATAGGCGTCCTGATAATCGATGGGCGGTACGTTCAGCTTGGCCCAGTCGGGCGGCGTCATCGTCTTCCACATGGCAAAGGCCTTCAGCCGCCATTCGAGCATCCACTCCGGCTCGTTCTTCTTGGCCGAAATGAAGCGGACGGTATCCTCGTTCAGGCCCTTGGGCGCGAAATCGGTTTCGATGTCGGACGACCAGCCATGTTCATAGTCCGCAACCTTGTCGGCGGCATCCCACGCGGCTTGATCCTTCATGGCGGTATCGTTGGTCATGCGGCGCGACCCATAGCGAGGCTGCTGAGCGAGACATCGGACAGGGCGCTGCGGACCGCATTGTTCACGATCGCCCAATGCGGTTTGATATTGCAGTCCGGCTCAATCGCGCAGTTGCAGGTGGACGCATTTATACAGTTGGTCATGGCTATCGGCCCTTCCACCGCCTCGATTATATCGGCAAGCGTGATGGCCGCGGCGGGCCGTGCAAGCTGGATACCGCCGCCCGCACCCCGGACAGAGCGGAGAAGTCCGCCTTTGGTCAAAATGCTCACCAGTTTTTGCACGGTGGGAAGCGCGATTCCGGTTTCGCCCGCCAGTTCCGTTGCGGACGTGCGCAAGCTGCCGCAATGACGCGACGCCGCACTCATAACGACCACTGCATAATCTGCCATATTGGACAAGCGCATGTGCGAAACCTTAATCAGACAATTTTATTCCGATTTCAGGCAAATGGTCCTTTTGCAGGCAAAAATCAACCCGGAAAGGTCTCGATATCGCGGTAATTGTTTTTCGACAGCCAGATACGGAGGATTTTTGTATCATCGCCATCCAGAGCACCAGGTGTGCGCCCGGCAAATTGCCGGATTTCGCGAATCATGTGCGGCTGGTCGTAGAAAAGCGACTCGATCTGGGCGCGCAGCGCGTTGGTGCAATTCGGGTCGATCAGCATGCTCGCGGCCCGTAGCGCCCTATATTTGCGCATCAGCGGTTTGGGGGCCGAACCGAAATAGCGCGTAATAAGTCGCGCGGCGGTACTGCGCGACATATCCAGCATCGGATAAAGCTTCTCGACATTTGGTTCCAGGTCGCTGGAGAGCCAATTGATGACCGTATGCACCATATGCATATGCGATGGTGGAACCGGCCGTACCTGCGACAGAAGAAGCGCGGTTGCTTTTTCCACCATCTCAGCCACGCGCATTGTGCCCTGCCGGTGCCCTGCGCTAAATTCTTCGGCCAGTTGGTCGACCTGCGGACCGAAAAGTTCGGACGCCGGAACCGCCCGGTCGGCATATAGATTTGCAGCCTTCCCCGTCAGCGCCACAAAACCCAAGGGGGATAGCGCGAAGCCCAGATCGTAAAGTGGGCCTTCAAAGTCGAATTCCGCAGCGGCAAGGCCCGGGCCAAAGACAGTTGCGTCGGCAACGTCGACAATGTCGCCATTTTGGAATTTCAATGTCCCGCGCCCGCTCAGCAGGAATATCAGATGGCCTAGGGATGCCGGTTGCCGGTCACGTATCGCCGGTTCGTCGCACCGGAAAAAATAGATCTGCGTAACATAGGGCGCAAGTTCGGGCGTCGGCGCAAAATGTGTAACTTCGATTTTGTCGGGGGATGTAAAAGATGAGTGCTGGTCGTTCACCGGCGTGTCGGTACGCTCAAGTCCGTCACTGCAACTCTCATGCATGAAAGCGACCTCGATTTATCGTTTAGCTTGTTTGGCCCCTGTGGCGTTGAACCGAAGCTAGGCGAGAGAGGCTAAAGCTGCAAGCTCATCTCTTGCTGTGCACATAGGCATCAAGCACCGCGATTTGCGCGCTGTCGAACCTCAGCCCCAACTTGCTGCGCCGCCAGAGTATATCGTCCGCCGATTGTGCCCATTCCTGTTCGACCAGATAATCGACCTCTGCCGCGTAAAGACCATGGCCGAAGTCCGTCCCGAGATCGCCGATGGCCTTGGCCTCGCCAATCCACTTCTGTGTGCTTGTGCCATAGGACCGCACCAGTCGCCGGATCAGCGGCATGGGCAGGAAAGGATACAGCTCGGCGAACCGGCCGCATAATGCCTCTGCCCCGTCCATAGGGAAATCCCCGCCGGGCAGCGGTTTCTCGAGGGTCCAGCTGGGCCCCGCCAGCATCGGCAAATAATCGGCCAGCTTGCCAACGGCACTCTCGGCCAGATGGCGATAGGTGGTGATTTTTCCACCGAAGATGGAGAGCAACGGCGCTGCTCCCTGTGCATCGGTGTCCAGGTCGAAATGATAGCCCCGCGATGCCGTCTCGGGTTTGCCCGAGCCGTCGTCGACGAGCGGCCGGACGCCGGCATAGCTGTAAATCACATCGTTGGGCGTAATCTTCTGTTTGAAATAGACGCCCGCGGATTCACAGATGTAGCGGATTTCTTCGTCGGTCGCGGTGATATTTTCGAGTGGCCCTTGATGGTCGGCATCGGTGGTGCCGATCAGGGTAAAGTCATCCTCATAGGGGATGGCAAAGAAAATGCGGCCATCGGGATTCTGGCAGAAATAGGCTTGTGGCGTGTCGAACATCTTGGCCACGACGATATGCGACCCTCGTACCAGACGGATCCGCTCACCGGGTTTGCGCTGATGTCCGGTTGTGCGCGCCAACAGGTCGAGCACCGCGGGGCCGGCTGCGTTCGCTACGGCACGCGCGGTGACAGCAGGCTGGCCAGCAATTTCGATATGCCATAGCCCGTCGCGGCGTTCGAGATGTGTGACTTCGGCGCGGGTGCGAATGTCGGCGCCATTACTGGCGGCATCCAAGGCGTTCAGGACCACCAGCCGTGCGTCGTCGACCCAGCAATCCGAATATTCGAAGGCTTTGTCATATTCGGGCTTCAAAGGCGCTCCCGCCGGAGAGTTGTGCAGGTGAAGCGTGCGGGTGGCGGGCAACTTTTTGCGCCCGCCGATATGGTCATACAGAAACAGGCCCAGCCGGACGAGCCACGCGGGACGAATACCCTTTTGGTGCGGCAGGACAAAGCGCAGCGGCCAGATGATATGGGGCGCAATCGCCCAAAGCCGCTCTCGCTCGATGAGAGATTCGCGCACCAGTGCGAATTCATAATGTTCCAGATAGCGCAGCCCGCCATGAATCAGCTTTGTCGACGCCGACGACGTCCCGCGCGCCAGATCGCCTCGTTCCAGCAACAGGACCTTCGCACCGCGTCCGGCAGCATCACGGGCTATTCCCACTCCATTGACGCCGCCACCGACGATGGCGAGGTCGTAAATCTGTTCAGTCATAAAAATGCCCAAGCGAAAGCGGCAGATGCGACGAACGCCATGAACGTAGCCAGCATCACAGGCAATAGTGCTTTCCAGCCCTGGCTTAAAAGCAGATCGAGACGCGATCGCATGGCGGTTGCTGTCACTGCGAAAAGCAGCATCGCCTTTGATGCAATCAACCCATATTCAGCCACCCAAGCCGGGGCATCTATGACCGAGTTGATGGCGACAGCGGCAAAAAAGGCCAGAATAAACCATGGGAGCTTAAGTTTCGCCATCAGACCCTTCGGCTTTCCGCCGCTGCTTCCGATTGCCAAGCCGATCAGCGCGACAGCAGGTGCCAGAAGCGCAACGCGCGAAAGCTTGACGATGGTGGCGACTTCGCCGGCGCTTTGGGAATAGCTGTATCCGCCACCTAGCGCCTGTGCCACGTCATGTACCGCCGCCCCCATCAGAAAGCCGGCCTGCTTGTCGCTGAAATCCAGTGCGGCGGCGATCATCGGGTAGAATGACATCGCAATGGCACTCGCCAAGGCAACGCCGACGAGGGTCAGGGTGAACTGGTTCTGGTTCAAGCGTTCCCGCCCGATCACGGCATAAATGGCGAGCGCCGCCGAGGCCCCGCAGATGGCCGTGGCGCCGCCCGCAAGCCAGCCTGTATAACGGCTTTGCCCACCCCACTGCGCGCCGAGCAGGCCTGCGCCGATCACAATTGTCATGATGCCGATCAGGCCCAGAAATGCGACAATGCCCAGACTGCCAATCTGCATGGCGGTGACCTGCGTCCCCAGCAACACGATGCCCCAACGCAGGCAGGATGTGCCGCAGAAATCAAGGCCGGGGTGGACCTTACGTTCGGCCGAGACGAAGTTCAGGGCAAGACCGATCAACAATCCCGCCAGAATTACCGGCATGGCATAATGTTCGGAAAACCATGTAGCCGCCGCGGACGCAATCGCGACAACCGCAAATCCGGGAAAGAGCGCACGGACCGCAAGACGGGTGCGCGTTGCCGGATTCTCGTCGGCAAGATAGGTTTCGCCATAGAGGTCGGCGATATAATTCGCGTTTATGTCTTGCGGTGTCATATGGCCTTCTATAGGCATCTATGCGAGGAGTTCCAGCATAAAGCGGGACAGGGAAAAGGCAAAGCGGGAATGATGCTGTTCGGGGATGTCACGAAATGAAGCCGATCACTCCGGCACTGCGTTGGACTCTGTTCGGGCTGCTCTGTGTCGCGGGCATCTTTAACGCGATGGATCGACCGGTCATCGCAATCCTGAAACCCGACATGTCGGCAGATTTGGGATGGAGCGACAGCGATTTCGCCAACCTCGCATTCGTGACACAAGTTGCCGCGGCGCTTTCCTTCCTTTTTACAGGATGGCTCGTCGATAAAATCGGCGTGCTGCGGTCGATGATCTTCGGTGTGACAACCTGGAGCCTCGCTGCCATGGCGCATGGGTGGGCTATTGCAGGCTGGCATGTTGTGTCGGCGCGGATCGGTCTTGGCGCGACCGAGGCGGTGCAGACACCGCTCACTATCAAGACCGTCGCGACACTTTTCCCGCCGGACAAGCGTTCTTTTGCGTTCGGCGTCGGGACCGCGATTGCCGGAATTGGCACTATCACAATGCCATTTTTCATACCGATCATTGCTGCGATCTGGGGATGGCGCGGGGCCCTTATCTTTGGTGGTCTGGGTGGGTTTGTGACGCTGGCGCTGTGGCTATGGTTCGCGCGCGGTGTGAAATTTGACGATAAAGCCGAAGACGAACAACGTGATTACTCCGACGACGGTGCGGCGTACGGGCCGATCCTCATGGAACGGCGCACATGGGCAATCGTGATTGCAAAGGCGCTCTCCGATGCGACCTGGTGGCTTATAAACTTCTGGCTGCCCGACTTTTACCGCAAGGAGTTCGGCCTGACGACGAGCGAACTCGCCGTGCCGCTCGCCATCGCTTTCCTTGGATCGGGCGCGGGCGCTCTGTTTGCGGGCTGGCTATCGACCCGCCTTCTGGAAGCGGGATGGAGCGTCAACCGGGTCCGCAAAACGGTGATGTTCGGGTCTGCGGCAATCGTCGTACCGCTGCCATTCGTCCTGACGCTCGATTCATTTTGGCCCGTGGCCATCATGATGGGTGTGGTGATGGCCGGGCATCAAGGCTTCTCGCTGTCGATTTTCTCAATCATCACTGATGTCGTGCCGCGACGCAAAGTCGGACGCGTGACGGCCTTTGGAGCGTTTATGGGGAATATGGGGGGCGCTGCTATTCAGTTGGTGACGGGTGCGGTATTGGCGGCAGGGCTTGGTTTTACGCCATTGTTCATCTTCGCTGCCGCATCCTATTTGCTGGCGCTTGGGTGGCTGCATTTACTTCTGCCCACCATCCGGCGGGCAGAAGCGGACCGGAAACCGGGCTTGGCCTAAATCCCCATTTAAACGTCCATAAACGAGGGTTTTATCCGGCTTTGGCCAATCCCTGGCTGGTGACCAGTTCCTGAAGCTCACCCGCTTCGTACATTTCCATCATGATGTCCGAACCGCCCAGAAACTCGCCTTTGACGTAAAGCTGGGGAATGGTTGGCCAATCGCTATATTCCTTGATGCCCGACCGGATTTCCATGTCTTGCAGCACATCGACGCTTTCGTAAGTGACGCCCAAATGGTCGAGTATGGCGACCGCTTTGCTGGAGAAACCGCATTGCGGGAAAAGCGGCGTGCCTTTCATGAAAAGCACCACATCATTCGTCTTGACGATTCCGTCGATCCGTTCGTTCACGCTCATATTATATGCTCCAGATTCTAAGGTGTGGCGGTGGTCAGTTGCAGGGCGTGCAATACGCCGCCCATTTTCCCGCCCAAGGCATCATAAACTGTTTTGTGCTGCTTCACGCGCGGCAATCCGCGAAAGCTCTCGCTGACGACGCGTGCGGCATAGTGATTCCCGTCACCGGCAAGATCGGTGATCTCGACCAACGCATCGGGCAGGGCGGCCTTAATCATGCCTTCGATTTCGTTCGCCGCCATTGCCATCAGGCTTGCTCGATAAACTGGCGGCGTGCTTCGACCATCTTGGCGTCCAGAGCGGCGCGGATCATGGCATCGTCGACTTCGACACCGGCCGAGGTCAGATCGCCCAGCAATTTGCGGATGACATCCTCGTCACCTGCTTCTTCGAAATCGGCTTGCACAACCGATGTCGCGTAGGATGTGGTTTCTTCCGGCGTCAGGCCCATCTTTTCTGCTGCCCATTGACCGATCAGCTTGTTGCGGCGTGCCGTAATCTTGAACTGCAGATCGGCGTCATGCGCGAACTTATTCTCGAAGGCATTTTCGCGGCTATCAAAGGTGGTCATGGTGCGGTTCCTGTAATTGGCTGTGACAAAGATAATGGTTCAGGCGCTGATCGACAAGGCGGCTCGTGTCAAATGTGCACGACAAGCTTGCCGACGGCAGCCCGGTCGCCGAGCCGTGCAATCGCTTGACCGGCATTTTCCAGGGTGAAGGTTTCGGAAATGCGCGGCTTGATCTTGCCTTCGGCGTACAGGCTGAAGAGTTCAGCGACATTGGCGTGGTTCTTGGCAGGGGTACGTGCGGCAAAGGCGCCCCAGAAGACACCGCAGATATCGCAGCTTTTCAGCAAAGTCAGATTGAGCGGTAATTTCGCAATGCCTGCGGGGAAACCAACGACCAGAAACTTGCCTTCCCAGGCAATCGAACGGACGGCAGGTTCGCTATAATCGCCGCCGACGGTGTCATAGATGATGTTGAAACCATCCTTGCCTGCGGCCGCCTTGAACATTTCGGCCACCGCCTTGGACTGGTCCTTGTCGAACGGCTGATGCGGGTAAACGACGACGTCATCGGCACCGGCTTCGCGCGCGATCTGCGCCTTGGCTTCGCTCGACACACCTGCCACCACACGGCCGCCATAGGCCTTGGCCAGTTCGATGGCCGAAATTCCGATGCCGCCTGCACCGCCGAGCACGAGGACATTGTCGCCCTCCTTCATATGGCCGCGATCTTTCAGGGCGTGGATTGATGTGCCGTAGGTCATCAAAAGCGACGCACCATCGTCGAATGACATCGCATCAGGCATTTTGAAGCAATTGAAGGCCGAAACTGCGACCTTTTCGGTCAGTCCGCCATTCCCGCACAGTCCGATGACGCGGTCACCAACGGCAAAGCCGGTTACGCCGTCACCGACGGCTTCTACTATGCCTGCAATCTCGCCACCCGGGGCAAAGGGACGGGCGGGCTTGAACTGATAAAGGTCCACAATCATCAGCGTGTCGGGAAAGTTGATCGAACAAGCCTTCACCGAGACAACAACCGTGCCGGGTGCGGCGGCGGGTTCCGGCAACTCGCCGATGACGAGTGTTTCGGGGCCGCCGCTGGCCGTTGACAGTAAAGCTTTCATTTCAAGTTCCTCTCACCTGTGCGCGAACGCGCCATTATTTTTTAGACGGCCGATGGTACCAGCCAGGGCCGGTCTTGGGCCAGACGGCTTTCATAGCTGCCGATTGCGTCGCTGCTTTCCAGCGTCAAGCCGATCTCGTCGACGCCGTTCAGCAGGCAGTGCTTGCGAAACGGGTCGATCTCGAATTCGAACCGGTCCTGAAACGGCGTCGTTACGGTCTGCGTTTCCAGATCGATATGGATCGGATCGGTCTTTGCAACTTCCAGCAACCGGTCAATCGCGGTCTGGGGCAACACAATCGCCAGCAATCCGTTTTTGAACGCATTGCCAGAGAAAATATCGGAAAAGCTGGGTGCAATTACCGCCGAGATACCGAGGTCTGCCATAGCCCATGCGGCATGTTCGCGGCTCGACCCGCATCCGAAATTGTCGCCAGCGATCAATATCGGGGAACCGGCAAATTCAGGATCGTCGAAAACATTGCCCTCGACCGCGCGCAAGCTTTGAAAGGCGCCTTTGCCAAGGCCGGTGCGGCTGATCGTTTTCAGCCACTCAGCGGGAATGATGATGTCGGTGTCGACATTTTTGAGGCCAAGGGGATAGGCGCGGCCTTCGACGGTTGAAATGGGCTGCATCGCGTTCAGTCCGTGTCGATCTTGGGCTGGTTTTCGCTCTGCGGATCAATTTCGGGTTCGGGCGACAGCGGTTCCAGTTTGCCCTTCTTCTGCGTCAGGCTGCGGCGACCGGCATAGAGCAATGCCGCCATCAGTGCAGCAGAGCCCACAGCCGCGCCGACTTTGGCGCCTGTCGACCATTTTTCGTCTTCGGATTTTGTCTTTTTCTCGGTCATTGCTGAATTCCTTATCCCCCAGCCTTAGCTTTGGCTATCCGGACAAGTAAAGGGGCTTTGGCCTATTTGTTGAACCTGCGGGTTAGACGGCGCCACAAAGGAGGCCGTTGCTTTTGCGGAAGCGACTGGCCGGTGGCGTCGAGCAAAAATTTGGCGAGGAGGAGCGCCTGGTTGCGCGTCATCAGAAAATGGTGGCTATCGATCTTTTTCTGGTCAAGCGCTTGCTGGGATACGGTGCTTTGAAGGCGCAAGTCGATCGACGCGCCCAAGTCCTGATGCGTCCACCCGACAACAACGCCCATATGGTGCGCAGGCTCTGCTACGCCCGCCTGCTTTTTGACTGCACGTTTGGCCATCCTACCCTCCAGCAGGGATTTTACATCCTGCGGCAGCTAATGCTAGTCAAGATTTCCAAGTGCATTTGCACCGCAATCCCGGTCAGCGGGTAAGCTCGCGCACATCGGTCAATCGCCCGGTGACAGCGGCAGCTGCCGCCATGGCGGGGGATACCAGATGGGTCCGTGCGCCGGGCCCTTGTCGGCCAACAAAGTTCCTGTTGCTGGTCGACGCGCACCGTTCGCCCGGCGGCACCTTGTCCGGGTTCATACCAAGGCACGCCGAACATCCCGGTTCGCGCCATTCGAAACCGGCATCGGTAAATATCCGGTCCAACCCTTCTTCCTCGGCCTGCCGTTTCACAAGTCCGGAGCCGGGAACCACAATGGCCCATTTGATCGCATCGGCCTTTTTGCGGTTTTTCAGAACGGCAGCAGCCGCACGCAGGTCCTCGATCCGGCTATTGGTGCAACTGCCGATGAAGATGTTCTGAACCTCGATTTCGGTAAGCTTGGTTCCCGCCGACAGACCCATATAATCCAGCGATTTTTGCGCCGCGACCTGTTTGGACGGGTCGGCAAAGCTCGCGGGGTCGGGAATGGATCCCGTTATCGGCAAGACATCCTCGGGCGAAGTGCCCCATGTGACGCTGGGCGCGATATCGGCTGCGTCGATGATGACCACCTTGTCATATGCAGCGCCCACATCGGTGGCGAGGCTGCGCCAATAGGCAACCGCCGCATCCCATTGCGCGCCTTTGGGGGCCATGGGGCGACCCTTCAGATAGGCAAATGTCACATCGTCAGGCGCAACTAGACCAGCACGCGCGCCATGTTCGATCGCCATGTTCGATACGGTCAACCGCCCTTCAATGCTGAGCGCGCGGATCACCGACCCGGTATACTCGATAACATAACACGTTCCGCCCGACGCCCCGAGGACGCCGGTGATGTGCAGCACGACATCCTTTGCCGATACACCGGGCCCGAGTTCACCTTCGACACGGACCTCCATGGATTTGGATTGTTTGAGCTGGAGCGTCTGTGTCGCAAGAACATGCTCGACCTCGGACGTGCCGATACCGAACGCCAATGCGCCAAGGCCGCCATGGCTGGCGGTATGGCTGTCGCCGCAGACAATCGTTGTTCCCGGCAAAGAAAATCCCTGCTCTGGCCCCACCACATGGACAATACCCTGTTCCAGATCGGCATCGGCAATATAGCGGATACCGAAGGCAGGGGCATTGCGTTCCAGCGCATCCAACTGTGCCGCGCTTTCGGGGTCGGCGATGGGAATGCGGTTGCCCGCACCATCGCGCCGCGCGGTCGTGGGAAGATTATGGTCGGGGACTGCCAAAGTCAGATCCGGGCGACGCACGGTGCGTCCGGCGACGCGAAGTCCTTCAAAAGCCTGCGGACTGGTGACTTCATGGACCAGATGGCGATCAATGAAGATCAGACAGGTTCCGTCGTCCCGTTGTTCCACGACATGGGCGTTCCAGATTTTTTCATATAGGGTTTGGGGCGCTGACATAATGAATGTTGCCATAGAAGCGATTGCAGCGAAATCAAGTGAGGTGACAGTATGTGCACTTCATTCTCCCATAAAAAGTCGCTAGAGAGGCCGAATGAGCATTCCGGTCATTCTGTTGATTATTCTTGCCACCGTCCTTGCGATGGAATGGGTCGCGTGGGCGAGCCATAAATATATCATGCATGGCTGGGGCTGGGGTTGGCACCGTGACCATCACGAGCCACACGATAACGTCCTTGAGAAAAACGATCTTTACGGGATTGTCGGCGCGGTGATGAGCATTTCGATGTTTGCCATCGGTAGCCCGCTTGTTCTGGGCGCCAATGCCTGGGAGCCGGGGACGTGGGTTGGCCTGGGCATCATGTTCTATGGCATCATCTATACCGTGGTCCATGATGGTTTGGTGCATCAGCGTTACTTCAAATATGTCCCGCGCAGCGGCTATGCCAAGCGGCTGGTGCAGGCGCACAAGCTGCACCATGCGACAATTGGCAAGGAAGGCGGCGTCAGTTTCGGCTTTGTTTTCGCCCGTGATCCGGCGAAGTTGAAGGCGGAGCTGAAGGTCCAGCGCGCGGCGGGCATCGCCGTCGTCCGGGACGCCGCGCTTTAAGGCGTACATATTTCCTTGATGAACCCATACCGTCACCCTGAACTTGTTTCAGGGTCCATTGATCAGCATTGCCCGAGCGGTATGCGGAAAGCAACCGGGCGTAACTGGCTGGCTTGCCCCGCACGCCGAAGGAAATAACTGAGAAATAGACCCTGAAACAAGTTCAGGGTGACGTGGTTGTTGGTCGAATGTCACGATTCACTTGTTCAGACCGAAAATTTTCAGGCCTCGGGCCTCCGCCATATCCACGTCAGGGAAATCACCGCGACGCCCAGCGGGATCAACGACCAAGGCAGTGGCAGGGTCACGAGGCTGATCGCGATACTGGTGGCAAAAGCGGTTGCGGCGGACCATTTCGCCCGCCGCGACACAATGCCCTTTTCCCGCCAGGCGACGAGATGATGGCCAAAATGGGGATTGTTCATCAGGCGCGCCTCAAGCGCTGGGCTGCTGCGCGCGAAGCAAAAGGCTGCCAAAATCATGAACGGCACCGTGGGCAACAAAGGCAACACCGTGCCCAGGGTTCCCAATGCTACCGATGTGAAGCCGGCTGCGAGGTAGAGCCGTCTTTTAATCAATACTGATGCACCGCCTTGGTCACATAATAGCTGTCGAGGCCCTCGGGTCCACCTTCGCTTCCAAAGCCCGATTCCTTCACGCCGCCAAAAGGGGCGTCCGGCGTTGATATGACGAAGCTGTTCAGGCCGACCATGCCGGTGTCGAGCGCGTCAGCAACCAGATTGGCCTGCCGGGCATTTTCGGTAAAGGCATAGGCTGCCAAACCAAAGGGCAGGCGATTGGCCTGCGCGATGGCTTCGTCAAAATCCTTGAAGGGCCGGATCAACGCAACGGGGCCAAAGGGCTCGTCCGTCATGATGTCGGCTGTCATCGGAACATCGGCCAGCACGGTGGGCTGATAGAAATAGCCACCATCGCCACGTTCACCGCCTGCGAGCAATTTTGCCCCCTTGTCGGTGGCATCGCGCACCAGCTTTTCAATGGCGGGCGGGCGGCGATCATTCGCGAGCGGACCCATGATGGTGCTCGCATCGAGGCCGTTGCCCATTTGCACCTTCTGCGTTGCTTCGGCAAAGCCCGCGACGAACCGGTCGTAAATACCTTCCTGCACATAAAAGCGCGTCGGCGAAATGCAGACCTGTCCAGCGTTCCGGAACTTCTGCGTCGACGACAGTTTGATGGCTTTTTCCAGATCGCAATCGTCGAATACCAGAACAGGAGCGTGTCCGCCCAGTTCCATCGTCGTGCGCTTCACACCGTCGGCGGCGAGCTTCAACAGATGTTTGCCGACAGGGACCGACCCAGTGAAGCTGACCTTGCGAATGACCGGCGAAGCGATCAGGTGACGGCTGACCATATCGGGCACGCCATAGACCAGTTGGGCCACGGTGCCGGGAACACCGCCGTCGATCACGCACTGCATGATGGCGCTGGTGCAATGGGGGGTTTCTTCCGGCGGCTTGGCAATGATCGAGCATCCGGCGGCCAGCGCTGCGGCCATCTTCTTGCACATCAGATTGACGGGGAAGTTCCACGGGGAAAAGGCGGCTACCGGCCCGACGGGCTGCTTCAGAACCAGCGCGCGCTGTCCTGTGGGGCGCACCAGAACCCGGCCATAGCTGCGCTTGGCTTCTTCGGCGAAATAATCGAATTGCGCCGCGCAGGACAGGACTTCGGTCCGTGCCTCGGCCAGTGGCTTGCCCTGCTCGGTGGTCAGCAGCACTGCAATATCTTCGGCGCGTTCACGGATAAGCCCCGCAACCTTGTGCAGGATTGCTGCGCGCTCATTAACGTCGACGGCGCGCCAATGGGCGAAGCCCTTGGCCGTGGCGTCCAGCGCCTCGTCCAGATCGGCTGCGGTCGCCAGCGGCAATTCCGCAATTACGGCTCCTGTGGCCGGATTGACGACATTGTGGATGTCGCGACCGTCACCGCGCCGCCAGCTACCGTTGATGTAGAGTCCGAGTTCGCTTCTGCTGTTCATTTGGAAATCCCGCAATTTTTCTATGCGGGGCATGTAGGCCTCAGGGCGCGCGATGGGAACCCCGTCCGAGGGAAATTTTCATCAGCCAGAAAGTTGGCAATCCGGCAAACAGCAATGCAATTCCCCATCCCAAAGCCTCCCACCCTGCGCCGTAAATGGTCCACAGCGAATAGAGCATGGCAAAAAAGATGATTGCGGTGAACCCCTTGGTCGCGGGGATCTGGCCACGCATCATCAAACGCGCGGCAGCTGCGGCACAGCCGAAATACATAACTAATACGATGGCGGTCGTGAGGACGATCAGAAATTCGAACATCGCGGACAGCGACCGGCTGCTGTTCATCAGGATGACGACAGTCAAAAGACAGGTTGTGAAAAGATGGGCATTGCGCGGTGTGCCATTGGGGGCTGCTTTCCCCATAAAGGCTGGGAACATGCCATCGCGCGCCATCGCGGCGGGCAATTCCCCCTGGCACATAACCCACCCGTTGAGCGCGCCGAGTGCGCTGATTGCCCCGAAAGCTGCAATCGCCGTCCCTGCATTCGCCCCGCCAAAGGTTTCGACAAACAGTGCAAAGGGCGCTGGCGAGGCTGCGGTCAATGCGGCGGGGAGCATCAGGACGACGGCTGAGCAGACCAATATGTAGACCAGCCCTGCACCGCCGGTGCCGAGCAGTGTGGCCCGTCCGATGGTGCGCTCCGCATTTTCCACCTTATCCGCTGGAACGGTCGCCGTCTCTAACCCCAGCATCGCCCAAAGGGTTAGGATCGTGGCCGCCGAAATGGCCGACAAGGACAGGTCCTGAGTTGCAAATGGGCGCACGACGGCGGTGCCCTGTTGCGTCAGGACATAGGCGGCAAGGCCGATCACCGCGATAAGCGGTATGATCTTGATGATGGTCCACACAAGCTGGACCTGTCCGGCCAGTTTCGTGCCGCTGATATTGATCAGCGTGAATGTCCAGACGATCGCCACCGTGGTCGCCGCCGAAATGCCGGGTTCGCCCAACACAGGGAAAAGCTGGCTGAGATAACTGACCGCGCCGGTGGCGATGGCAGCGTTGCCAACCCACATGGAGATCCAATAGGCCCAGGCAATGGCAAAGCCTGCGCCATCACCGAAAGCGGCGCGGGAATAGGCATAGGGTCCGCCGGCCTTGGGCAGGATACGGCTCAGCTTTCCAAAGACCGCCGCGACGCACAGAGCGCCTGCCACCGTGATCAGCCAGCCAAAAACGGAATTCCAGCCGAGCGGCGCAAGGCTGGCGGGCAATAGAAAGACGCCCGAGCCAATCATGCTCCCCATCACGAGAGCAAGCGCCATCCAGAATCCCATGGGCCGGCTGGCCGCCGCTGTGTCTTTATCCATACCCTATCCCCCGATGCGGCTTACCTGCCACGCCGGGGGATGAATGCCAATATGGTTATCAATGGGCGAGCAGAACGGGCACGCCGATTTCGGCCAAGAGGAACCGCGTTACGCCGCCGAAGATCGCCTCCCGCCAGCGGCCATGGCCGTAGGCACCCATGACGAGATAATCGGGCCGCCAGTCTTTCGCTTCGGCCAGCAGGCGCTCTTCGATACTGACATCGCCTTTGGCCGCGACGACAATTTCCGCATTGACGCCGTGACGTGACAGATAGGCTGCAACGTCCGTGACCGGGAACTCGTCGGGCGCCGCTTCAACCTCGGCGATCCGAACCGCGCTCGCTTCGGCAAGCAGGGGTCGGGCCGCACGCACGGCGTTTGCGGCTTCAAAGCCGCCATCATAGGCGACCATTGCCCGGTCAAACGATAAGCTCTTGCACGACAGGGGCACGGCCAGAACAGGTGTGCGCGATGCGGTGACGACGTCACTGACAAGCGCGCGGCCCTGACCGCCTACGCGCGCCGCCGTATCGTCGAGCGACATCACCAGAATGTCCCCCAAACGTGCGGCGTTGACGAGGGCATCGACAATGGTGCCGTCGAAAATCTGCCAATCCCATGGCAAGCCTTCCACATTAAGATGTTCGTCGACGCGGGCTTGCATCTTTGCCCGTTCTTTTTCCGCCGCATCATAGGCCTCGGAAATGAAATGTGCGCCCCCGAACATGTCGAATGCGACATAGTCCTGTGGAGGGCGGGGCAAAATCAGGGAGAGATGTCCATTGAACCGTCGTGCGAGATCCAGCGCAACCTGCAACCGGCCTTCGAATCCGGAATCGCTGCCTGCATGTACCATGATCGATTTCATTGCCATTTCCTTATTTCAACACCGACAAGACGGGGGTGAGTCGGCTTCACAACAACATGCTACTCCCTTTTCCGGCCGGTTCGTTGATCGACGTCAAAATTCGCGCAGGAAGATGCGCTAAAGGACTTTTAATGTCGGAAATTCTATGTCAGCCCCTCTGCATGGAAACGGGGGAATCTTGTGCGGGCGGTTGCGTGCTTCGTTCGGCCGAAGTCGGCGACGCTGCATCAATTGCGGCAATTTACGCCGCGCATGTCGAAAGTGGCAGTGCCAGCTTTGATACGGTGCCCCGCACGGTGGCCGAAACCGAACGGAAGATACGCGACATCCGGGAAAAAGGATGGCCGTTCCTTGTCGCAATACGGGGGTCTGAAATTGTCGGATATGCCTATGCATCCCAGTTTCGCGACCGCCCGGCCTATGGATTTGCCTGTGAGGATTCGATTTATGTCCGGTCAGATCAGATAGGGCAGGGGATCGGTTCGCAATTGCTTTCTGCGTTGATTGTGCAATCCACCGCCTTCGGATTTCGCCAGATGATTGCCGTGATCGGCGGCGGAGAGCCGGCCTCTGTGGCGTTGCATGGCAAAATGGGTTTCGAACATGCAGGACAGATGCGCAGCGTCGGACGAAAGTTCGGACGCTGGCTGGATAGTGTGTATATGCAGATCGCACTGGGCGAAGGAGACAGCTCGGCGCCGAAGCGCGAGCCCGACGAACGGCAGGCGCTGTCGAAATAGAATAGCCGCGGCATTGGAAACGCGGGAGAGAGAGGAGACATAATGGCCGATTTTGAACTTGTTGCAGATGGTTTGCGCTTTCCCGAAGGACCGGTCATCCTGCCCGATGGCAGTATCATTCTGGTCGAAATCGCGTCCGGCCAGATCACCCGCATTGCCCCCGACGGCAGCAAGTCCGTCGTCGCCAAAACGGGCGGCGGACCAAACGGGCTGGCGATAGGACCGGATGGCAAGCTGTATTGCTGCAACAATGGCGGTTTTGAATATCTCGATTCAAACGGCTTTCTGGCACCGCATGGCATTGCGAAAGATTATTCGGGCGGACGGATCGAGAGGATCGATCTCGATACTGGCGCGGTAGAAGTCCTCTACAAGTCTGGCGATTTCGGCTGCACGCTGCGCGGACCAAATGACATTGTGTTCGACGAACATGGCGGCTTTTGGTTTACCGACCATGGCAAGGTCGATTATGCCAAACGGTGCCATGATATTGTCGGCATCTTTTATGCAAAGGCCGACGGCAGCCATCTGGAAGAGGTGGTTTTCCCGTCGAACAATCCCAATGGCGTGGGGCTCTCGCCCGACGGAAAGACGCTTTATGCGGCCGAAACCTACACATGCCGCCTGATGAAGTTCAACATTACCGCCCCCGGCAAGGTTGCGGCGGATGCGGGACCGGGGGGACCGGGCATCCCGGTATATCGCCCGGCGGGATATAAATTTTTCGACAGCTTGGGCATGGAAGCCAATGGCAATATCTGTGTCGCGACCATCGGCGAGTGCGGGATCAGCGTGATTTCGCCAGAGGGCGAACTTGTCGAATTTGTGGCCACCGACGACATCTTCACCACCAATATCGCGTTCGGCGGTGAAGATATGCGCGATGCCTATATCTGCCTTTCGGGTAGCGGCCGGCTGGTCAAGACACGTTGGGCAAGGCCGGGCCTGAAACTCAACTATTGAAAAGGAACAGGTCACATGCCGAGGCATAAGGAAGCCCATTTGATCGACCGTATCGGTTGGCTCCGTGCATCGGTGCTGGGCGCCAATGACGGCATTGTCTCGACCGCCAGCCTGATCGTCGGCGTCGCTGCGGCGCAGGCAAGTCCCGCCAATGTGCTGTTAACCGGCATCGCGGGGTTGGTCGCAGGTGCCATGTCGATGGCGGCTGGTGAATATGTGTCCGTCAGCTCGCAGGCCGATACCGAAAGCGCCGACCGCGCCCGGGAAAGGCTGGAGCTGGAAACCGTCCCTGAAAAGGAACGGGAGGAACTGGTCGGCATTTACGAAGCGCGGGGTCTGGATCGTGCCCTGGCCGAACAGGTTGCCGACAAGCTCACGGCGCATGATGCGCTGGCTACCCATTTGCGCGACGAATTGGGCATGGCCACGCACACAGCCGCCCGCCCGGTGCAGGCCGCGCTTGCCTCGGCAGGGTCCTTTGCGGTCGGTGCCTCGCTCCCCCTCGCCATGGTGCCCTTATCTCCTGCCTCCATGCTCACATGGTCGGTGTCCATCGCGGCCTTGCTGTTTCTGGCACTGTTGGGCGCGATCGGCGCGAAAGCAGGCGGGGCGCCCATTGGCAAAGCGGTTTTACGCGTGACCTTCTGGGGCGCTTTTGCCATGGCGGCCACCGCGGCCATCGGGTCGCTCTTTGGCACCAGTGTCGCATAAGAGGGTCTATGGCATTTGATACGGTTATCTTCGACTTCGGCGGGGTCATCACCTCGTCCCCTTTTGAGGCGTTCAACCGGATGGAAGCCGAAGGTGGCTTGCCCCGCGATTTTGTGCGCAAGGTCAATTCGACCAATCCCGACACCAATGCCTGGGCGAAATTCGAGCGGGCCGAAATTGACGCCGAGATGTTTGATGCGCTGTTCCGGCAGGAGGCAGAGGCTTTGGGCCATAGCCTTGATGGAGCGTCAGTGATTGCTTGCCTCGCAGGAGACACCCGTCCCGCGATGGTGGCCGCACTCGACCAGTTGAAGCGCGAGGGGCTGACGCTGGGGTGCATCACCAATAATGTGCGGGCCGGACACGGCGCGGGCATGGCTGCAGACGGGGACAAGGCGCGGGCGGTGGAATCGATCATGGCCCGGTTCGACCATGTTATCGAAAGCTCAAAGGCTGGTGTTCGCAAGCCCGATCCGCGCATTTACGAAATGATGTGCGCGGCGTTGGCTGTGGAACCTTCGGCCTGCATCTATCTCGACGACCTCGGCATCAACTGCAAACCCGCCGCTCAACTCGGCATGGCTGCCATCAAGGTCACCAGCGGAGAACAGGCGTTGGACGAACTTGGTGCGCTATTGGCGTTGACCTTTGGTCCGGTTGGCGGCTAGACGATAGGGCGTTCCGTCTCTCCCACATTACTGGAGCATTTCATGGCGAAAAAACTTTTCCCCGACGCGGCTTCGGCGCTCGATGGCCTTTTGAAAAACGATATCCTGATTGCGAGTGGAGGTTTCGGTCTCTGCGGATTGCCTGAACGACTGCTTGATGCGGTGCGCGACAGCGGGGTGACCGGCCTGACCTTTGTGTCGAACAATGCCGGTATCGATAATGAAGGCATCGGAAAGCTTCTGCGCACAAAGCAGGTGAAGAAGATGATCTCGTCTTATGTGGGCGAGAATAAAGAGTTTGAGCGGCAATATCTGGCGGGTGAGCTTGAGGTTGAATTCTGCCCGCAAGGGACGCTTGCCGAACGGATGCGTGCAGGTGGTGCGGGCATTCCCGGATTTTATACCAAGACGGGCGTCGGCACGCTGGTAGCCGAAGGCAAAGAGGTCAAAGAATTTGGCGGCGAGGAATATATTCTCGAGCGCGGAATTTTTGCCGATCTGGCCCTGGTGAAGGCATGGAAGGCCGACGAAAGCGGCAACCTGGTTTTCCGCAAGACGGCGCGCAATTTCAATCTGCCGGCCGCAACCTGCGGGAAGGTCTGCGTGGTCGAGGTTGAGGAAGTGGTTCCCGTGGGCAGCCTTGATCCCGACTCTATCCATCTTCCGGGTGTTTACGTGCAGCGCATGATCATCGGCGCGCCGTACGACAAGAAAATCGAGTTCCGCACGGTCCGCGAAAGGGAGCCTGCTTAGTGCATGACGGACAGAAACTGCTCGTCGTCGCGGGGTGGTTGAGCATTGGTGCTGCGCTGCTCCACATCGGTTGCATTATTGGTGGAGGCGATTGGTATCGTTTCTTTGGCGCAGGCGAAGAGATGGCGCAAGCGGCCGAGGCAGGTTTATGGCAGCCAGCCATCGTTACTGCAGCGATTGCACTGATATTGTTTATTTGGGCAGCCTATGGTTTTTCCGGGGCAGGTCGAATTGGCCGCATGCCTCTGCTTCGAACGGCCCTGATCGCAATCGCCTCAATCTATCTGCTGCGGGGCTTGTTCATCATTCCGATTTTGATCTGGCCGCAATTGCGGTCGCCTTTCAATATCTGGTCGTCGTTTATCGTGCTTGGTTATGGCCTGGTTTATGCGGTCGGGACGTGGCGGGCGTGGCCCCGCCTTTCGGCGAATGCGCGAAAGTCGAAGGAGTTGGTGATATGAACAGATATTTGACTCTCTCTCTGGCCACGCTGGCGCTCGCCGGATGCGCGACGCAGGCGGAACAGGTTGCCGCACCGGTCCTGACCAAAGAAGCCGTAGCAACGCAGATTGGCGAAAAGCCCGCACCCACATCACCCCCCACAGGACAGCAATGGCTCTATGGTTCGGCCGAAGGAACGATTGCGTCGGCCCAAACCTATCAAGCTATGGCGCAATTTGTCCGGGCCAAGGCATTGAACCGCGCGATCAAGACGCAGGTTGTGCTGGGTGATGGCTCAACGCCCGACGCGCCGCGTTTTGACAGTTGCGGCACCAAGCCTCTGGCGGCGGTATTCGATGCAGACGAAACGCTGATCTGGAATGTGGGCGCGATGCGCTTCATGGCTGAACAGGGTAAGGATTTCGATCCGGCCATCTGGAATGCATGGGAAAAAAGCGGTGCCGGAAAGGCGCTGGCCATGCCCGGTGCGATTGAAGCGCTGAAGATCATGCGCGATGCGGGCGTGACGATTATCGCCAACACCAACCGGACATCCGCCAATGCCAAGGGGACCGAAGACACGTTGCGCGCCGCTGGCCTTGGCGAGTTCACGCATGGCGACACGCTTTTCCTGATGGGCGATGACGCAACCGGTTCAAGCAAGGACGCCCGCCGGTCGACCATCACGGCCCGTTACTGCGTCGTGGCGCTGGCCGGTGACCAGCTGGGTGACTTTGCCAATGCGTTTAACGCCAAAGGCATTTCGGTCGCCGACCGTAAAAAGCTTGCAACCCACCCCGCCATCGCGCCGCTGTGGGGCAATGGCTGGTTCCTGTTTTCCAATCCCGTTTATGGCCCTTCGATCCGCGGTGGCTATGACGAGATATTCTCGGCCGAAACCAAATGGGAGCCTGCCCCATGAGTGGTAAGCCAGTACCTATTGACCTTGTGCCCTATCAGGAATTGATCGGCGATAGCCGGGAGTTCCTGCGCGTCTGGGCGAAGGAGGGTGGTCCCGTCACCTGCTTCATTAACCCGGTGCCAGTAGGCGGCGATCCAGCAGGATTTGGAATCGCGCTGGTGGACTGCATCCGACACGGGGCGAAGACATGGGCGCGTGCCACGGGCATTTCCGAAGCGGACGCACTGGCCCGCATTTGGGAGGGCGTCGACGCCGAGCGCGCACGACCCACCGACATCATCACCGAAATCCCCACCACTGAAAAAGATGGACTGATACATTGAGCTGGACCCGCGACGAAATGGCCGCCCGCGCTGCACAGGAATTGCGCGATGGATATTATGTGAATCTCGGCATCGGTATTCCGACGCTCGTGGCAAACCATGTCCCTGCGGATATGGAAGTGACGCTGCAGTCCGAAAACGGCATGCTGGGGATCGGTCCTTTTCCCTTTGCTGGCGAAGAGGATGCCGACCTGATCAACGCAGGTAAGCAGACGATCAGCGAATTGCCGCAAACCGCCTATTTCGACAGCGCAGCCAGTTTTGCGATGATCCGCGGCGGGCATATCGACCTGACCGTTTTGGGAGCGATGGAAGTGGCCGAAAATGGCGACATCGCCAACTGGATGATTCCCGGAAAGATGATCAAGGGCATGGGCGGCGCCATGGATCTGGTCGCAGGGGTGAAAAAGATCATCGTCGTGATGGAGCATAATGCCAAGGACGGCAGCCCGAAATTCATCCCGAGTTGCACCTTGCCCCTGACGGGCAAGAATGTCGTCGACATGATCATTACCGATCTGGCCGTCTTCCAGCGGCCCGACCACGCCTCACCCTTTCGCCTGATCGAGACGGCACCCGGCGTCACAGCCGAAGAAGTCGCTTCCAAGACCACAGCACATTATGAGGTTGCGGTTTAACCGAAACGATGCGGCGGATTACCAAAGCGCTGATTGCTGGGGGTATTGCAGTGGCGGCCGTCTGGTACGTCTTGTCCGGCACGGCCGTCGACAGTCCGGCGGCCATGATCCGCGCGATTACGAGCAAGAAGGCCTCGAATCTTCCCGATACGCCGGAAGAATGGAAGGGCCGGATTGACTATGTCGATCTGGACGGACGTTTCGCCGCAATGGCATCGCGGCCGGAGATGGCGGGTCTTGCCGTGGCCATTGTCGAAAATGGGGAGCTCCGCTTCGTGGGGACCTATGGCGTGCTAGATCGCACCGATGGAAGCCCCGTAACGCCTGCCAGCATCTTTCGTTGGGCCTCCGTTTCCAAAACAGTGACCGGCGCACTCGCGGCAAATCTGGCGAGCGAGGCCGCTATCGATTTGGAGCAACCCGTGTCGACGTGGAAAAGCTCGCTCCGGCTGCCGGGCGGTGCGGAAACGCGGCTGACACTTGCGCAGTTGCTCGCCCAGCAAACCGGGCTGACCAAAAATGCCTATGATGAAAAGCTGGAGGAGGGTGAAAATCCGGCGGACCTGAGGGCACGGCTGTTCGCTGCGCCCCTGCAATGTCTACCCGGGACGTGCCATACTTACCAGAATATCGCCTTTGACGACGCCAGTGAGATATTGGCGCGGGCCGCCAAGCGTCCCTTTGCCGATGCGGTCAGCGAACGGCTGTTCCTGCCATTGGGAATGACCAGTGCAACCTATGGTATGGCGGGATTGACCGGAGCCAAGCAGTGGGCGCATCCTCATAACGGCGCGCAGGTGCGAACCTTGCGCGATGCCTATTGGCGGGTGCCGGCCGCTGCGGGTGTGAACAGCAACATTGTCGACTTCGCCCGCTGGATGCAGGCCATGATGGGGCTACAGGCGAAGGTGCTGCCCGAATCGACACTGCGCATCACGCATGTGCCCCGCGTCAAAACGCAGAGTCTCTATGGCGGGGAATTGCGGCAGGCGAACAGCGATGCGAGCTATGGCCTCGGCTGGCGGAACTTCACCTATGACGGCCATCGCCTTGCAGGGCATTCGGGTGCGGTCGACGGCTATCGCGCAACCATGATTTTTGAACCTGCGACGCGCACCGGCGTTGTGGCTATGTGGAACAGCAATTGGGGACGACCGTTTCGCATTCCGTTTGCCGTCATGGACAGCTATTACGGGAAAGCGGATAGCCAGTGGCTGGACTTCAGCGATTTGCCGCCGTTGGCGTCGACCCCCGACGCGGAACAGTGAAAGGGCATTTTGTGACATACACACTCATCACCGCGAACCGGAACTATTCGAGTTGGAGCCTTCGGCCATGGCTTTTGATGACCTATCTCGGTATCCCCTTTGTCGACAAGCTGGAACCCTTTGCTGCGGTCAGCAACTATGACGCGTTCCGCGCCTTTTCGCCGACCGGCCAGGTGCCGGTGCTGCAGCATGATGGACGCACCATCCATGATTCATTGGGGATAGCCCTTTACCTTGCCGACCGGCACGAGGGGATTTGGCCGATGGAAGAAGCAGTCCGGGCCTGGGCGATGTGCGCGACTTGCGAGATGCATGGCGGATTTGGTGCCTTGCGTAACGACTGCACTATGAATGTTGGGGTGCGTGTCCGAACCAAGCCGATGTCCGACGCGCTGCGCCGCGACGTGACGCGCATCGCCGAACTATGGGCCGAAGGGTTGGACAATTTTGGCGGGCCTTTCCTCGCCGGTGAAAAATTCACCGCGGTCGACGCCTTCTTTGCTCCGGTTGCTTTTCGTGTGCGGACCTACAGCCTCGATGTCGGCAAGGCCGGACAGCAGTGGGTCGATCACATGCTGGGCCTCGATCCGATGCTGGCATGGGAAAAGGATGCCTTGACCGAAAGCTGGCGGGAAGAAGGGCATGAGGAGGAACTTCGCGCCTGCGGCGAGATTATCGCAGACTTCCGCAAGATATAAACAAAAAGGGCCGCCACATGGGCGACCCTCTTTTTGTTGATCGGGGTGCTATTAGACCTTGTCGCCTAATACGCCCTTTACCTTACCCTTCAGGCCTTGAGCTTCACCTTTGCGCTCCTGCGCGATGCCTTCGGCTTCAAGCTGAGGGTCGTTAGTGGCGCGGCCAGCGGCCTGCTTTACGTTGCCGGCAATCTCGTTACCGAGGCCTTTGGCTTTGTCTTTCAATTCGCCCATGATCTGTTCCTTTCTGCGCGATCCGGCTCTGCGGAACTGCAGGCCGATACGCAGAGTCAATCGCCATGCGCGGATTTGGTTCCATCTTTTATCGTGGCGAAAATGCTTTCGACCGAAGCGCTTGGGCGAATGCCGCGCCCGAATCCGGAGCAAAGCGGAGGAAAAGCGAGGGCTCGATCAGTTCCAATTCCATCAACAGGAAACGGCCTTCGTCGTCGCGCAGCATGTCCACCCGCGCATAAGCCAGCGCATCGGTTTGCGTGATCGTGGATGCCGCTGTCAGCGCCGCTTCGGCCAGTTCCTTCGCGAGCGTCGGCGCTTCGGTTGCTTCTTCATATCCGCCAAATTGGTCCTGCACACGAAAATCGCCCTTGGCGGGATGTTTGATGATGGCGTGACTGAATCGGCCTTCGAAATAAAAGAGCGAATATTCCCCTTCATCGGCGATATTGGACAGATAGGGTTGGATCATCATGCGCCGCCCCTGCACCGAAGGCGGGATAGGATCGCCAAGTTCAAGGCGGAATGTTCCGTCGGCGCCACCCGATATAGGGGGCTTGATGACCAATGCCGTCGCGCCGAATGCGACACGCGCTTCAGCCAGTGCTGCATCATCCAATGCTTCGGCCATGCGGGTCGGCACCGTTGCAATGCCGGCGGCCTCCAGTTCGGCCAGATAGGCTTTGTCGCTGTTCCAGCGCAGGATTCGCACGGGGTTACTGACATGAATTCCGCCGCGCTCCATCCGGTCGAGCAGACCGAACCAGCATGGGCAATCGCGTTGATACCCCCACGCAAGCAACGGGGTCACCAGATCATATTCCGTCAAATCTTTGGCTTGTGTCCAATCGATAAAGACCGTGTCTTCGCCAAGCAGGCGAATATAGTCGGCCTTTATATGCGACCAGTCTTCTTCATATTCGGGAACAGGACACAGGATTGCGAGCCGGGGCGCGCTCATTCGCCGGCCATTTTCAGGATTTCCTTCCACTCCTCCGGACGCACCGGCGCGATGGACAGGCGGGACTGGCGGATCAGTTCCATCGCGGCCAATTTCGGGTTGGCCTTGATAGCTTTCAGGGTGACGCTGTTTGCAATCTTGCGCACGGGCTTCACCTTCACGGCCACGAAGCGGGCCTTTTCATCGGTGGGATCGATGAAATGCTCGTGGCTGATCGTAATGATGCCAACGATTTCGAGGCCGATATTGCTATGGTAGAAAAAGGCCTCGTCGCCGACCTTCATTGTCCGCAGGTGGATGGCTGCCGTATGGTTGCGCACCCCGTCCCATGTGCCTTCGCCTTCGGACACCAGATCGTCATAGCTATATACGTCGGGTTCCGACTTCATCAGCCAATATTGTTTTTTCATGCGAAAGCTCCTGTTTGATCAAAGTCAATTTCGCTGGCCACGCTTTAGGTCAAGGGCTATTTGCATGGATATGAGTATGATGCCTATTATTTCACTGCGCCACGACGCCGCTGATGCCCTTGGCCAGCAGCTTGGCGATTCCTTCAAGACCTATGGATTTGCCACTGTTGTTGACCATGGCCTCGACCCCGCGCTGGTTGCCAAGGCCTGGGCCCTGACCAAAGAGCTATTCGAACTGCCCGAATCGGAAAAGATGGGCGGCTATGACAAGGCGCTCGCAGGGCAACGGGGATATACTCCGTTCAAGACAGAAATCGCCAAGGGTGCCGAATTCCACGACCTGAAAGAATTCTGGCATGTCGGCAGGACGATGGACCCGTCCAGCCCGCTGGCCACATCGATGTTGCCCAATGTCTGGCCACCTGTTCCCGAATTCAAAGAGACCTTTGAAACCCTCTATGCCGAAATGGACAAGGTCGGCGCGCGAATCCTGTCCTCGATTGCCCGTTATCTCGAATTGCCTGCGGACTGGTTCGATTCGGCCATTGCGGACGGCAATTCGATTTTGCGCCTTTTGCATTACCCGCCCATCGCCGGCGACGCAGAAGGTTGCATACGCGCCGGCGCGCATGAGGATATCAATCTGATTACTTTGTTGCTTGGTGCAGAGGAAGCCGGCCTGCAGATCCTGCGCCCGGATGGTAGCTGGATGGACGTGTCCCCGCCGGAGGGTGGCCTCGCCGTCAATGTCGGCGATATGTTGCAGCGATTGACCAACCATGTGTTGCCGTCGACCACCCACCGTGTGGTCAACCCGTCGGGCGAACGATCGCGTTTCAGCCGCTATTCGATGCCCTATTTCCTGCACGCCCGTTCGGACTTCCCGATCGCGACGCTGCCGCAGTGCATCAGTGCGGACAATCCGAATCGCTATCCCGATCCGATTCTTGCGGACGATTATCTGAAAGAGCGGCTGATCGAAATCGGCCTGCTCAAGGCATAGCGGGTTCGGGCGGCTTGCGTTTGACGAGCAGGTTGACGACTTCCATGAATGTCGCCCGCGCTCCGAACCAAAGCATGGCGGTATAAACAATCCCGCCTGCAGCCGCCAGCGCGGCCAGATGAAGCAGGGCGGGCACATCCGGCCACAGCGCGGTCAGGACCATATGGTCCAGCGTCCAGACGAGTCCGGCCATCGCGGCAGCCGCGGCAAGCCCTGGCAGAACCGCACTGACCAGACCCGCAATACCAAAACCGATATGCGGCCGCGCCTGGTAGATGGTGAATAGAAGAAGAATCGGAAACGCGACCAGCCATCCCCAGGCGAGGCCATCGGCACCATATTGGACGGCGAAGAGATAGACGCTTGGCATTAACAGCGCGCCGAAGAGCGAATTGCGGACAACGATATTCGGCAGGCCTAGCGCATTTAAGGCGGGTGCAAATAATATGTGCAGCGTCATGACCGGCATGGCCAACGCGAGAATCGCGACAAGCGGCGCGGCCTCGGTCCATTTGGGCCCCATCACCACATCGACCAGCGGCTGCGCGGTGACCGCCATGCCGAGATAGAGCGGACAGGATATAAGCATGATCAGCCGCACGGCTTTCAAAAAGCCAACGGAGAGCGCCTCCCGGTCATTTTGCAGCCTGGCATAAGCGGGGAAGGCGACTTCGTTCAGAGGTGGCACAAATTTCGCCGCAAAGATCTGCGTCAGAAACAAGGCCTCGGCATATAGGCCGAGCTGATGGTTATCAAATGCGCGTCCGGCAATGAAGATATCGCACTGGCTTTGGACGATCCAGAAGCCATGGGCGACCAGCATCATCGTACCGAAACTGAATATCGACCCTGCGCCGGCAAAGTTGAAGCTTGGGCGCACCCAGAATCGGGTCGCAATCATCAACGCAATCGCCCGCGTCCAGAATATCGCGATGGGCGCAAAGACAAGAGTCCAAACGCCGTAGCCATTAAAGGCCATCCCCAAAGCAATCACCGCGCCAACAAATGCGGATGTCAGATTCACGATCGCTGGCTTTTTGAAATCCAGATTCCGGGTCAGCATCGCTTCGGGGAGAATCAGGAAAGGTGTCGATAGATAGATAAGTGACTGCCATCGGAGCATCTCGCCCACGACCGATTCTTCATAATAGGCCGCCGCAAGGGGTGCGACCGCGAAGAATTGGATGGCGGCGAGGCCTGCATTGAGAAGAATCAGCATGCCAAAAGCCTGCCGAATCCGAATCGGCTCGACCTTTTCCGACTGAATCAGGGCCGAAACGAAGCCGTAGCCATTCAAAAAGTTGAGAAAGACGAGCACGACTGATGTCATGGCAAATAAACCATAGTCGCTCGGCTCAAGGATTCGGATGACAGAGAGAGTCGCGCCCCAGCTAATCAGCTGCGACAGGATTTGCGTCCCGGATCTCCAGAAAACCGCGGATTTAACCCGCTTTCCGAAGTCTTCGGTCGCTACATCTTGGTTCAGGGCACTAATATCCATGCTCTTCCTGTTAAGGGCAAAAGCTTACCAAAGCCTCGAATTTCCGGGCCGGTGCAAAATTTTTGAAATAAAATTGCAAAAGGCTGTTGACGGAATCAGATGACCCCTTTAGAGGCCCTCTCACCGGACGGGAAGCAAGCGTTTCCGCGGTTCGGTCGCCAACAAATAGGTCACCTACTCCTCTGGTAGCAATATCAGGGAACCATAGGTGTCCGCTTTTTTGTCGGTTTGGCTCTTTGACATTGTGATTTTAGATGAAGGGACATGTGGGCGGCGGCCCCGGATCCTGCGGCTTCAAGGCGCAGGGTGTTCGGGTTACCAAATACGCCGACTGCACATATGTCCTTTACGCATATATCCATATAGTAATTGATAATTGTGCAGCCCGGATCCTTGGATTTGGTTGTATCAATCGGTATTCCAACTGGTTGGTATGATTATAAATCAAACTTGAGAGTTTGATCCTGGCTCAGAACGAACGCTGGCGGCATGCTTAACACATGCAAGTCGAACGAGACCTTCGGGTCTAGTGGCGCACGGGTGCGTAACGCGTGGGAATCTACCCTTTGCTACGGAATAACTCAGAGAAATTTGTGCTAATACCGTATGATGTCGAAAGACCAAAGATTTATCGGCAAAGGACGAGCCCGCGTAGGATTAGCTAGTTGGTGTGGTAAAGGCGCACCAAGGCGACGATCCTTAGCTGGTCTGAGAGGATGATCAGCCACACTGGGACTGAGACACGGCCCAGACTC